>OLGM01000228.1_pt1 | contig 41219 bp, 34 predicted proteins | sample 1606001 | NCBI WGS metagenome assembly OLGM01 (sample SAMN03283294) | human gut metagenome | biome: human-associated habitat; material: feces | host: Homo sapiens | place: Peru | collected 2012
ATATGTATATTTATAAACAAGCAAGTTGATATTTATTCACTTGCGAAACTTTAGTAAACCACATTTTTACAATCAGTGGTGGTTGGTGATTATTACTCGACCATTATAAGTAGCCATACATATTAATACTACTTGTTCCACTTACAATAATCTTGAAATTCACTCCATAGTTCCGCATCCCTGTTCAAAAAAGCATACTTAAATCCCAAGGCAGACTGTTCTATAGACAATTCCTCTATGACAAGTTGTTTGTTTTCCTCGGTAGGATCTATTTTATAAGCTGCAACCCTTCGCAAGAAATTGCGATAAACACTCATAAAGTCATTCCAAAAACGATTTTCCATCAAGTTACGACAGATACCTTTCCCATTGAACAACTTATCCAATAGTTCTTTTAGTTTGGCCAACTGGGGATTGATTTCACTTATGCGGAAGTCAGCCTTTTGAGTCTTCAAATTGATCGTTTGAGATATTACATTCTCAAACTCCAATTGATTAGGCAAGGGAATATCATCATAGTAATGCTTCTTGCGGTCATTGCAATAATTGCAAGCGAGAAATAGATTCTCCCATTCGTTCACCTTTTCTTTGTTATTTGTGCGCGATACAATATGCTCTACCTGATAATCAGTAGTTACCTTTCGTTCACATAGATAGCATTTGTCTTTTTGATCATTCAATATCGCTTGCTTCACTTCGTCGCAAGTATATCCTGCTTCTGCGAGTTTTTCTGGAGCCTTATCTGATTTATATACCTTTATCATACAAACTCCTTTCTTGTATTTGGCATAACTGCCAATGCTGCATAATATCGCTCTTTGATAGTAGGTGCAACTGCATCAGGAACTTTATCCAAATCCCTCTTTATATTTTTCAATTCATCCTTCTCCAAAAGAGACAAAGAACTCTTCTGCGACAACTCTTCAAATCTCGCAACACTCTCAAGCAACTTTCCTGATGCCAATTCCACGCCGAAATACCCCTCTGCCAAAGAATCGTATGAGTAATCTGTCAAATCAGAGATTACCTCATGGCGCAACAAGTCATATGCTACGGCATTGTTCAAGGAGTTGAGTACAAAAGGAGAATGAGTCGTCACAATCAACTGGATATGAGGGAACAATGTTGTGAGCAAAGGTAAAATCTCCCTTTGCATTTTAAGATGTAAATGAGTCTCAACCTCATCTATCATCACGATGCCAGGGGTATTGAAAGCTCTTTGCAACTTGTCCTTGCCTTGCATCTTCAAGATCAAATCCACGATAATGTCAAGAGCAGCCGAATAGCCTGCCGACAACTCTGTGAACTTAAACTTCTTGCCATATGAATGGATGTAAAAAGCATAAGTCTTGAAGTCAAACTCTAAGTTCAATTCGTCATCCTCAAACAAACGACGAAGGATATTCTGAAATACCCCAAACCATTCGTCTATCTCATGGGCATATTCCTTAGCATTCTCACCATCCGCTAAAGCACGCTGCACCTTCAAGTCCACCAAGAACTTGATGAATTCACCCACTTTGTTGACTTTGATGTCACGATATTCCAAATTTGGCTTCTCTGGGTTCTTGACCTCCTCAAACTCAGAACGTCTTTGGTCGCCATAGTATGCCAACAGAAATTGCTTATCCGAAATTGCTTTAGGCAGTAACTCGACCTCGTTAAGAGATAAACTTACCTTACCAGATAAATTTTCGATTCGTTTAGTCCAATCTTCGACCCCTTTTTGCCACTTAATTCTCTCTTCATTTGTTTTAGCGGAAGCCAAAAGTCTTTCATTATCCTTTAAATACTTCTCATAATTTAAAAACAACAAGTCAGGATCTTTTGCGATTTTTTCAAGATAATCCACAATTGCCCCCAACAACAAGGTCTTACCAGTACCATTTGGACCGGTAATCAACAAATGTTTCATCTTACCTGCTTCACAGACATTGATGTCAATGCCTGATAAATGAAAGAGTTTTTTAATATGAATAGACTTTAAGTATATGCTCATAACTTGGCTGTATTTATTGATTATAAAACAAAATTAGTACTTTTATCAATAACTTGCAAATTTTCAGCAAATTTTATTTCTGTTTTTAACGTTTACTTGCAGTTCTTTCAGTTAAGGTAACCTTTCTGCAAAACACTTCTGCCACTTCTTTGCCAACAGGAGCACTGGCATTTGAATAATCAGGCAAATCTTGTCAGGCACCGTATGAAAATGCACAATATCGTACTGCCATATCGTAAACAGCGCTTTGAAGTAAGCCTTCAACGCATACCACAATTTCACGCCATATCCTCTCTGTATCTGCGTTCCAAGCCATCCACAATGATACTTTTCCCAGAAAGGCATCGTCTTCATCAGGCGCAGCACACTCGCCACGCCTCCACCACTCTGCTCAGCAGAGCCAACCATTAAAACTTTAGACATATAAATAAGCTTTTATGAATTACCGCCTTACAAGACTTCTCCATATTACAGACATTATAGTAATAAAACGAAAATACAGCTTAATATAAAAAGGTGGAAGAATATTATTTTTACCAAAACTAGATACATTATGTTTTCCACTATAGCGATGTATCGCACAGGGTTCATCTATAAAACTTAACGTTTTGCGCCACATAGCACTGTATTGAATATAAGTATCATGTCCTGTTGTAGATGACGGAATTGGCAAAAAAAACTTCAGTTCTTCTCTTGTAAAAGCAAGACTAAATCCATATAAACAAAGAACATTTTTTATAGTAAAAAAAGGAACATTGTGTCTATAAATAAGCGTATTAAATTTACGCAATTCACCATCTCCCATATCAAAAGCTGCAGCATTTACCCCGCCCAATTTGCGTAGAACAGACAATTGTTTATCTATTTTACAAGGATACCAGAGATCATCTTGATCGCAGAGAAATATATAATCTCCTTGTGCTTTACTCATTGCATTTTCAAAATTACATTTACAGGCACGAGTTGCATTAAGATACCTATATTTCTTTTTATTAGAATGCAAAAATACTTTTATCCTCTGATCTTGATATGATTTCAAGATATCAATTGTATCATCAGTAGAACCATCATCGCTTACAACCAATTCCAATTCTACATCTTTATTTTCTACAAATTGCTGATTCAAGATAGAATCCACTTGCTCACGTATAAATTTGCCACCATTATAAGTAGCCATACATATTGATACTAACATATTTTTTTGAATAATTATTCTATTATTATTAGAAATAAAAAAAGACTATTATGGATTTATATCAACATAAATATTTCTCTTTTGTTTTTGTTGTCTGTTTTTCAAGTACTTTTCTTTTATCTTTATCTGTTCCATTGCATTTCTATTGGCATTCAGACACAATGCAATCAGCATACAATATCCCATACCCTTACCAGATAGCCAGGAAGAGTCTGCCATCTGTTCGGCAGAGCCGACCATTAAAACTTTAGACATTTATATAAACTTTAAAAATGCAGTTTAATATCTAAAAAATACCTTTGAAAAAATAGGTATAACCTTTTTTACACTCCATATAATAGTAATATCTATCAGAATAACAGCTAACAATGACAGATAAAAGATACCAATAATACATCCATAGAAAAGAATAAACCTACCTATAATATAAATAAGGATAAAATGAGACAAATAAATACCATAAGACATTTTAGAAATTTCAACAATCAACTTATTATTCTTTATAGAATTACATAAATGTCGAATAATATAAAATAAGCTCATAGATACGAGAGCTATCATTGGATTATCATACCATAAGAAGTAGTTTAATCTTGTAAGAGAAAGGAATAAGATATGCCCCCCTACAATAGCCAAGATAATGAAAATTGCAAAAATCGATTTTGACAGTTTGATTCGGCTGATTTTATATCCTATAGCCATATAAATCAAATAGCAGAAATAGGAACGATTAGAATTAGTTGGACATATATCCCCTTTCAAAATCAACCATCCATTATAAATAAAGGTAAAGGCTGCAATAACTATTAATAAAGATATATAAAAAGAAAATCGCTTGCTTCTTAAACAATTCAGAAATGGAATTAACAAATAATAAATTACAATCAATCTGACATACCAAAGATGAACTTCTGGCTTGTGAGCAAAAGCCATACAAAGCAGCATTTCTTTCAATGAAAAAGGGCGAATCGTTACTAAGCAATATATAACAATCCAAATCTCTGCAGTTATAAATAGAGGTAATAGCCCTCTTTTGTAAAAAGCAAAAATATCAGAATTTGATTTAAAATCTTTACCTAATAACAAGGAGCCACTTACCATCATAAACAATGGCACACCCAATGTTGCGATAATTCGATTAATTGACAGAAAGTCATTCGACAAGATACAGTTTACTTGAATACCCTGTTCAACAATCCAAACGACATGCGCTAAGATGACAAATAATATAGCAACAAACTTAACGATATCAATCCAAAAAATTCTGGCTTTCATTCTTCATTCGATTTAATTGCAGTTTTCTTCTCTTCATCTGCTCCATAGCATTCCTATTAGCGTTCAAGCACAATGCAATCAGCATACAATACCCCATACCCTTACCAGAAAGCCAAGAAGAGTCTGCCGTTTGCTCGATTGCGAGACAACAGAAAGTTATCATAGCTACACGATAATAGCGCATATCTGCAATAATATCAAAAGCAGCCAAACGACGCTTCCAGAACCAGCAGAAGAAAAATACACCTACAATACCAAACTGTGCTAAAGTTGGATAATAGGCATCACAGATAAAACCTCCTCTTTCATCCAATCCCCAGATACCATTTAAATTATACTTATAATATAAAGGAGAATAAAATTTCCAGGCACCATTACATGCAAAAGATCCCATGCCAGAACCGAATGGCAAATAATCCCATAGGATTTGTAACGAAGTTTTATAAGTCATAGGACGAGCTAATTGATCGTTGCTTAATCCAGAAACATAATAAGCATCAAATCTTGTCCATGTTATCATCAAAATGATAGTTATCACCAATGCTACATATATCATGGTTTTTGGTGATTTGAAATTCAAACGCTGTTTAACATAAAACACAAACGCAATAAAACAAACGACCTCACCCATGAATTTAAATTTAGGTGCTAACATACCAGTTAAAACTAACAAAAGAGCAATATTTCGGTTTCGTTTAGTCTCTTTAGTAAAAAGATACCACGACATACCTGTACATATAGCAAGTTGACCAAGAACTGGGAATTCTGCTTCAACCTGAGCATCTAAGGTCTGCGGATGATAGACAATCCAAGAGAATAAAGTTATGACCATTGTACTTAACATCCATTTCTTTTGCTTTTTTGTAAAGCGAGGATTCAAAATCCATGTACAATATATAATTGCATATGGGCGGATTTCCTGCATTAAATCGAGCCAAACAGCCCCAGAAACATTAGCGCCAAAAAGAAGAGAATATACTGTATAAAAAGCAATCAGACTTATACAAACAGTAAACTCTTTCCATGGTCGCTTATTTATACTACGATTATTATTATACATCCACAATGTATAGACAAACAACAATACTGTCATTGCCTCATCAACACTGGAAAAACCAGGTAAATCATTATAGGCTATACATGTAGGAAAATATATAATCCAATAAAGGGTGAAAAAACGTGCAATACCTTTCATCGTTATTTATTTTTAAGTTTTGCTTTCATCGTAAATAAAGCAAGCAAAAGTTTTTCTGGAATTATTCGCTTAATAATTTCTTTCATCGAGAATTTCTTATCCACCCAAGTTCCTGCATAATGATGAATCGTACGAGTATTCTTCTCTATATGAATACGACCTGTTGTCACATTGATAGGACAAAAATACTCTGATGGATATATAAAGCAACCTGCAACTTCCTGTATACCAGCCACATTCTTCAATCCATTTTCACGAAGCACCTGCGTAGCGATATGCACCACGGTGATTTGATTTCTCATGACAGCTTCATGCACAAAATGCTTGCCCTCATAATAATCAAGCATCTTTTTAATAATGCCGAGGCCAGGGGCTACCCCCATGCCGAGGCCAGGGTTAACGCTCGCTTCGCTCGCGTCTTCCTTCAACTGAGGTTTGGGATCAGTTTCAAAACCCATAAAGTTTCCCCTTTCTACTATATCATCAATAGGACGAATCACCTCGACATCCGTATCAAAGTAGATTCCACCATATTGATAAAGAATCCAGAAACGAGCATAATCACTCACAAAAGCATATTTCTTCGCTTGATATGCCTCAGCAGTATAAGGAATGATATTCACATCAAAATTGTCCTCATTCCACTCCTTTATTTCATAATCAGGCAAATACTTCTTCCAAGAAGCAATGCACTTCTGTGCAAGTTCAGGCAATGGTCCACGCCCAAACCAGCAATAATGAATAATTTTTGGTATCATAATTTATACTTATCTCTTTAATCTATAATCTTCTTCTAATTCTCCCATTAGCCATTTCATTCTCACATCCCAGCTTCCCAGTTTCTCTGCCGTTTCACGATTTTTATCGACAAGGGCTTGATAGTCTTTAACATGTTCTATCACATCAGCAATCTGCTCTTCCGCTGAGATTTTATCACTCAACTCTATTACAGGATTATACCCGATAAAATCAATGAGTTCTTGTGGAGCATGCCCCACCATCACCATTCTTGAGAACATACATTCCCAATAGCGCTGCGTAAGGGTTTCAATATCACCAGCAATCTCTGGCTGTGTGATACTTCGTGGCAAAGCAATAGTTACTTTAGCATTCCCCATCGCCTCATATAGCTGCTCATTGGTATAGATGAACTTACCATTCTGCTTCGTACAGACATGATTTAAGTTGCGATTCTTGTTATCAATGACAGACTCCAATTGATCAACCTTAAATACCTTATCATTGGAACGCCCAAACTCCAACAAATCAATATTGCGGTCTTTTAAAAGTTTTCCTTTCTGATAAACAGAATCATCCACAGCTTCAGGACACCAGATGACATTTATTTTTTGCCATCTTTTGTTCTTCCCGGAGAAACGTTCTTGCATTTTCTCAGCAGTATGCCGAGAAGAAAAGATAGCAGTCTTTACCTGATGCCTGCGTAGCCATTCACAAGTCTTCTCAAAATAGCATGGCCAGCAGTCCCAAAACATAGGGACAACCTCATATCTTGCATAATCAGGAAACGTATCAAAGAATAAAGACACAGGCTCAACAAATCTGAGCCGTGCCTCCTTCTTATTTTTCCATAACATAGGTAGTTCCCAACGAAATGCAGCTCCATGTAAGCACTTCGGAGGATAATGACTCTTCGCCACATCACCCCCCAATCTCTTCCATGCCTCAAAAGGAGCAAGTTTGAAATTCAGAAAGCCAGGATGTATATATGGAGCGACAGCTTTTATAGATTTCTTCATATATTTACCAGAAATTATTCATTAACTTTTATGACTTTCCCTGGGTTACCCGCAACAACGCTAAATGGAGGAACATCTTTAGTTATCACAGAATTAGCTGCAATAACAGAGTTGTTACCAATAGTTACACCAGAAAGAATCGTAACTTTATCACCTATCCAGACATGATTACCAATCACTATCGGCCCTTTAGAAACAAGTTTACGCTCTAAAGGTGGAATCATCAATGATTCTTTATTGGTTTCTCCATGATCATTATCCACAATCGAAACCCATTTTCCAATCAACACATGATTTCCTATTGATACCTTATTATATGCCGAAATATGACAATAAGCACCAATCGAGCAATAATCACCTATAGATATCTTAATAGAATCATCATCTCCCCATGCTGTAAGAAACAAATGCGGTAAGAAAATTGTATTTTTACCCACATGAATATGTTGATGCCCTGTCAGATACTCGACTTTGCTAAATCGAGTACCTTTTCCACAGGAACCTAAACGAGATGATATCCGATAAGACTGAATAACGTATTTATAATAAGCAAGCTTTTCTATTAAATTCATAGGATAAAGCTTGGCTAATATGCGAAAAATAAAATCCTTCATAAATTTTATTTTTCCCTATATTCATCTACAACTTGGCACAACGCATCAATATATCCTCTGCCATGTGTCAAGTCTGGCTCCATATAATTACCTTCAGCCCACTCATTCCAAGATTTCAACATGAGAATTTGGTGTTCTTCTTTCTTACCCTTAATAGCTTCCATTGCCATGCGAACATGCTTTGCAAAGTATTCAGGAGTAGAGTTGATATAAATATTCGTTTTTCTGCCACCACGAGGGGAATGATCCCATTGAGGAACAATCTGCGGTATCACATTTTCATCTTTATCTATCTCTCCGATGAGTTCCTTATATTGCTTACTATAATCATAAACATGAGTTGGACGATTCAAGAGGATACCCTGCAAGTGCTTATAAACCTTATGCCAGAATGTATTTCTCTTTTGCTGAGCATGACCCAATATATCACAATAACATACTGCATCATATCCTTTCTGAAGCATCACCTCCTTTTTAATACTATTATCACTCACGTTTGCAACAAGATAGATTCCTGGGAAACCTGCCTCAACACTCATTTTCTTAAAACAATCTACATACTCCTGCGGAAGAGCAACTGGATCAAAAATAAAGAGATAAGGTTTACCATCTACTTTGACATATCGCTCATCTTTAAAAGCTTTAAGCAGCAACTCAAAATGCGCCTTAGCATCCTCAATACCAGGATAGGTTTGCTCCATTAATACAGCTTTAGAGTCACAACCAGCCGTACAACCTACCGCTCTCCATGTATGATTGGCCCATGCCAAGCAGAAAGGAAAATCAGGCTTACCTGACACTAACACCTCATGGAACACATCTGCCAAGAGTCTTCTGCCATTACCAAACCAGTAATGCCAGTAACAGAAAGCTGTCACACCTGCTTCACGAGCCATTTGAGCCTGCTGCTCTCGGATAATTGGTAAACGAAGATCATAATAACCTAACTCTGTTGGCACTCGAGGTTCGTCATGCCCACGGAACAAAGGCTTTGCCTTACCTACATTTGTCCACTCAGTAAATCCTTTCCCCCACCACTCATCATTTTCTGGGAATGGATGAAACTGAGGCAAATATAATGCTAAAATTTTTGGATTCATAATTTATTTACTGTTATTTCTATAAGCTAAATACTCCTCATACTGTTGTATAGACCTTTCCACCGCAGCCTTGTAAGAATATGTATCAACAGCCATCTTACGACATCTTAGAGACATTTCCTGTTTCTGCGACTCAGACATACTAAAAACAGTATAAATACCTTTTGCAAAATCTAAGCTATTTCGTAATTTCGCACAATATCCCGTACCTTTGTCCTTTACAGCATCAAGACAAGCTCCCATTTCAAATCCAACAACAGGAGTGCCACAGCATAAAGACTGATTCACCATCATTGGACCTGCATCATTAACAGAAGAACATAAGAATACATCACACATTGAATATACATCAGGCAAGGTTTCTTTTGAAACAAAGCCTAATTCCAAAGACTCAAAGCCATGCAGTTGTGATTTAATTTTTGAAATGTCATTACCAATAACAACAAGTAAAACCTCCTTACGCTTTTCCTCATCAAGCATTTCTGCAAATTTATTCAAAGCCTCTATCAAATATTTAAAACCTTTCCTCTCGTCATCAACCCTTTGGCTACCAAACAAAATGAGGAACCTATTAGTTTCTTTCACGCCATAGCTTTCACGTAATTTCCATTTTCCTTTAGGTCTATAACAATCCGTGTCAATCGTAGGGTAAGCCTTAACTTTATAGGTATTTTTCATCAAATAGGATTTGTTGAAAAAGTCTATCATATAGGAATTACCCACCACTATAGGCTTTACCTTTTGATATACCTTTTCCCGATACAACACATTGAGATGAGTAAAGTCATTGGCATCATTAGATCCAAAAGCTGGACAACAACCACATCCTATCTGATAACGTTGACAGTCACCAGTAAAATGGCAACCACCAGACATTGGAGAGTAATCTACAGCATTAAATCTAATTACACAATGCAATTTATCATATATTTCATCTATTGTTCGAAAGCTTAGCATTCCTTGCCAAAACTCAACTATAACAAGATCATAGTTTTTCTTGATTTTTCCCAACACCTCAGACGATCGTACTGGCGGTTTTGTTTCTTCTCTATAAAAGAATCCAAAACTACCTTGTGGAGAAAGTTTCTTGGAAAAACGCTGCCTTAAATAATAAGGCAGCAAACAAGAAAGTTTATGTTTAATTCTTCCCAACCTTGATATTTTATCTTGAATATATAGGAATTCAGGATGTCCCTCTACTCGATGAAGAGTCAACAAGTCGGTCTCTATACCTTCGCGTTGATAAGCCGTAAGAACATCATTTGCAAGAACACCAGGGCCGACAACAGGACTTGCAGAAGAAATAATCAGAATTTTAGGCTTGGATATTGGCATAATACTCACAAATATAACTCACAATCTCCTCTACTTGACCCAATTCCAACTCATAGAACATAGGCATGCGCACTAAACAATCGGCATACATATCACAATTAGGTAAATTAGGCCTATCCTCATAATGTTTAAGATAGTATTCACTTTTATGAAGGGCCAAATAATGGAAAGGAGCTGTAATGCCACGTTTTTTTAAGTATTGTATTAACCCAGTTCGTTCTTCTAAATTTCTACATACGATATAGAACATGTGGGCATTGTTAGTAGCATAACTTGGAATCTGTGGTAAACGGATAAATCCTTCTCCTGCAAGTTGCTGCAATCCTACAAAATATTGCTCCCAAAGTTTCTTGCGTTTAGCCTGAATATCATCCAAGTTCTCCAATTGAGCCCATAAGAAAGCAGCATTAATTTCAGCAGGCAAGAAGGATGATCCTATATCTACCCAACCATACTTGTTGACTGCTCCACGGAAGAACTCGGCACGATTGGTACCTTTCTCCCAAATAATCTCGGCACGGCGGATGAATTGCTCGTCATTAATAGTAAGAAGACCTCCCTCTCCACCTGCTGTAATATTCTTGGTTTCATGAAAAGAAAATGCTCCAAGGTGTCCAATACTTCCTAATGGTCTGCCCTTGTAATATGAATCTATTGCTTGAGCCGCATCTTCCACCACAAGAAGGTTATGTTTCGCAGCCATAGCCATAATGGCATCCATATCACAAGCAACACCTGCATAATGAACAGGAGCTATAACACGAGTACGAGGAGTTATCAAACTCTCCAGTTTCTCTGCATCAAGATTAGGATTTCCATCCATAGAGTCTGCAAAGATAACCTTAGCCCCCTCACGCAAAAACGCTAAGGCTGTGGAAACAAAGGTATAGGAAGGTACGATGACCTCGTCACCCGGTTTCAAATCGCAGAGCATGGCGCACATCTCCAAGGCATCCGTGCCCGATGTGGTGAGCAAACATTTTTTGAAGCCATAACGCTTCTCAAAATAATTCTGACACTTTTTGGTAAACTCACCGTTTCCAGACAGTTTGCCAGTAAACACTGCCTGATACATGTAGTGAGCCTCCTTACCAGTTAAGTAAGGTTTATTAAATGGAATCATTGTCATAATAAAAAAATAAATATAAAATCAAACTATAAAAAATCACCAACTCTAAAATTAGCCACTTTGTTTACAAAGATAGTCCTAAATGAAGTGAAAATATCATCATAGCCGCTATGTCTTTTAACTAAGAACAAAAGCCATGGAGACTTTATTGCATAAAATACTGCTGGAAAACAATACTTTGATAACAATAAATGAATAATATAGATATTTGTTGCGTATTTTCCTAAATAGCAAAAAGTTTGCTTAAGAATATTTGACTTGTTTTGAAATATCAAGACAAAACAAACTTGCACAATTGTCAATAATGCATAAAGAAATATTCCTTTTGTACAAACCGAAAGATCTTCAAACATTAAAGACATTATTATTAAAGGAACAATAAGCATTGCCAACATAAAAAGAATCACATAACATTTTTTCGCCAACAAAGGCAATTTATCTCCATGCATAGCCCAAAGCATACCTATAATAAATATTGGCGCATACAAATGAATGTCTTGATAGGTAATCTTAGTATAGAATGCCCCCCCAAAAGAGCTAACCAAACTACGATCCATGGCACTTTCTTAATACCCCAATAAAGTACTGGGAAAATTAAGTAAAATGTTATTATTAAAGAAAAATACCACCAAGAATCATTGTAAGATTTTTGTCCTCGAATAGCTAAAAACTCTTTTACATATTGCAAAACTCTATGCAAGAGGACTCCATCTGTTCTTATCGGCTGATTCATTACGAAAGTACCATACAGCACAATTAAAAGAAATACAAACCAAAAATTACTATAGAATTTGAGTAATCTGTTAAAAACAAATGCTATGGGATTAGATTCATTCTTTGCATACCCTATTGTCATTCCGTATCCAGAAATGAAAAGGAAGATACTCACACATACATCTCCGATAGCACCGATATATCGAACAAATGGGCTATACACTATTCCTTGTGGGTTCTGACAATAGAACACATGCCACATCAACATTCCGCAAATTGCCAGTCCCTTCAAGAACAAAGTATCCTGTTTTGTAATTTCTCGTATTGAAAGACTCATTTTCCTTGACTTATTATCCAATCAGCATACTCTCTAATCATATTCTCAATATTACCCTCAGGCTCATATCCTGAATCTCGTTTTAACTTGTCCAAAGAAGCATCCCACACATATCCATCTGCGGGATCTATTCCATACAAGACTATCTGAGATTGACTACCAAGTACCTTTATAATAGTCTGGGCTAACTCAATATTAGAAATCAACAAATCACTGGTTAAATTATAAACACCATGAACTGTGTCTTTCTGCAAAGCCAACTCTATACAACGAGAAATATCATCCACATAAAGATAATTCTGCTTACGTGTTCCGTGTCCCAAAAGTGATAGCTTTTCATTTTTCAATGCCTTTCTGACAAATGTCGGGAATATTGTATTAGGATTAACCCTTGTACCTATAGGAGCTGATATACGAAAACTCGCTGTTCTTATGCCATGATACGCACAAGCATAGTTGGCAAGCATTTCCTCAGTATGCTTTGTAATATGATAAACGGTATATGGGCTTAATGGATGATTCTCCGTAATTGGATGTTCTACAGGATGACCAATGACCGGAAGACTTGACAATTGAACAAGAACTTTAATTCCCTTGTTTTCACACATCTCCAACAGTCTTTGCGTTCCACAACAATTGGCTGCGATGACCTCCACACAATGTGGCTCCTTACGCATATCCGCAGCCAAATGCACGACAGTATCAATTTTGACAGAAACCTTATCTGCTATTTTCAAAGCATCCTCCGTAGATAGGTCACATTGGACATACTCATTCACATGGTTGCTGTCAAAACTTGTTTTTTTACGCCCTAAGCCTATTATATAATGCCCTTTGCCTTTAAGGTAACGACATACATGGTCTCCGATGAAACCATTTGAACCTGTCACTAATATATTCATAATTATGCTAATTCTACTTTAATTTTAGAATAATAGTCTTTTACCTCACGCTGCATTTCATCAAAATCAGAATACTCGAAATGAAGAAAAGCTACACGCTCATTCAAGTGATCTGTAATATCATCTCCAATATTCTTCATGATGAACTGTGTGATGATATGCTTCTTGATGTCTTCAGGAATATTCCAATTTTGAAGTCTGCCATTGTGATCCACCATCACACCATAATGACCACAATAAGGCTTCTCTATCGGCTTTCTCTTAACAAGACTCCAATCACCACCTGTTTCTGCTACGACTTGCGCCAAATGCCATGGGAAATCTGTAGAATACTCTACAAGTTGCAAGAATTGATTGCCAAATGGTCGTCTCATCATTTCGATGATATTAAACTTATTTCCCTTACGGATGTATTGTAACGCAAAGATTCCATCTGCCAAATCCAAATCCTTTGCCATATCCTCGATAATAGCAATCAAAGAATCCTTTATCGAATCAATATCCTTTGCAGGCAAAGTTTCAGCCTGTATCAAATAGGGATTGATATAGGAATAAGAGTCACAACTTCCACAAGCCACAACCTTTTTGTCATGAAGGAAAGTCACAAATGTCTGTTGGTCACCAGTAACAAATGGCTCCACCAAAATATGCTTAGACCTTGACTTTTTGAAAGCATTGTCCAATGCCTTGATTGCCTCTTCCTTGCATGTAGCCTTCAGAATTCCCTTTCCACCAGTCAAATCATTAGCTTTCACGATAATTGGGAATTCCACATTTTCCACATAGCTCACAGCTTTGTCAAAATCTGTAAAGACCTTTGAGATTGGAGTTGGGAAGCCTTTTCTTTGTATATATTCCTTAAACAAATCTTTATGATGGAGAAGTTTGGAATTTTCAAAAGTATCATGAGTTTTCCATCCCATTTTCTCAGAAACATAAGCAGCAGTTATCGAACCAAAATCGTTCGCACAACTCAAAACTGCCTCTATGTTGTTTTGCTTTACAATATCAAGAACTGCTTCATAATCAGAATAGTCTGCCTTGATATACTCGTCAGCATACTTGTGTGCCATCAACTCTGGCATATTGCCTGTTGTAATGACATAGTAACCAAGTTCGTGACATTTATTGATAATTGGCAGTTCACAGAAACTGCCGTTTAAAACTAAAACTTTTTTCATTATACTAAAAACCTTTTTTAAATGTCATAAAAATGAATTTTTTGTTTTATATACTCTATTACAACTGAAACAAAATAACTTATTGTCATCAATTGCAATAATATTAAAATTGGATTGTACAATATATAGGTTTCTTTAGTAAACCACTGATAGATAAAGAAAGAATGAACCAAGAACATGTTCATACTATGTTTACCTAATTTTTCAAAGGTTCTACCTAAAAATCCTTTCAAAGGCATACGCCATACTATAAGAACAAGAATCACTGCAAGAAGCGAATCTACAATAAAGGTAAGTTGCCCACTTCTATTACGAAATATAGTTAACAAAAAAAAGGTCAAAACCAATTCTGTTTTACTTATTTTTTTGAAACTATTGACAGGTAGCTTTGCCAACCAAATGCCTGCTAAAAATGGCAGAATATAATTGGCAACAGGTGCCAAAAAGAGAGTTGAAGAACGCAAAGATATAAGCAAGGCTCCTACCCACGCAAGCAAAGACATTCGCCCCCCCCAGACCGTCCGACATTACATGAAAAAGTGGAAATAGCAAGTACATTGCAATAATACAAGAATAAAACCACCATGTAGGATTATATCCATAAGACCCCGTAAAATTAATAAGACCAAAGAAATCAAGTATGCACTTGATAACTATGTGATTCCCATACACTCCATTTAAGCTATGTCCAAAGACAAAGATACCTATTGGAACTGTCAAAATCCAAACAAACCAATAATTTATCATTAACTTCTTGAAACGATGCTTATAGAAATCAAGCAAATGTATCACTTTGCCTTTTGAAGTGACTTCCAGTCCATATCCCGAAAGCAAGACGAATATTGTAACACACACTTTGCTCCACTGTCCTATTTCATGCACGACACGAACCCCAAAGAGCGAAATATCCCCAAACATTCCATTCATACTATCATTGTAAAACAAATGATGTGTTAGCATGAGAAGTATAGCTATACCTTTCAACACCCTTGTATCTACAGGTTTAAGTAAAACTGATTGCATATTCAAAAGATTAAACTACTTATTTTTTATTGTTCTTTTAACCATGTTTCTATCAATGAACTATCATACATAGTAACCAGTACTATCCTAACCAAACTGAACAACCTTGCATACGCATCATGCATAGGTGAATCAGCATAACCTTGGCATATATAAATACAATAGCTATGCCATGCCACCAAAGATACTACAGCAAAACATCTTATATACAAGACGTCTTTGAGAGTTTTTGATTGAGTCATAGTCATATCATTTACATTTTCTTAGTTCTATTTTTCATTAATTCCTCCTTCAATTTATCAAACTTGTCATCCAACTTAAAAGGATATTTTCTCATATAATCATCAAAGGTTATGCATGAATTAATTAAGTCTATTGGGGTTTCCGTTCTTTTATTAATTTGCTCAAAATATTCTTCAAAGTATTTTTCAAAACCATTCTTTGCAAAAAGACTTGAATATTTCAACAAACATAATGGACTCATTACTATTAAAGGACGAATATTCGAATCCAGACCAACCTGTTCTTGGGATAAAGATTCAACATACCATTCATTTGCTTTTTGCGGAAATCCACTAAGTATCAAACGATTATCCGCTATAACTAAAACACTATAAACTTTGGAATCTCTTTTAACTTCATCACCCCATTTGAACAGACCTTTTTTAATATTAGCACAATGCCCAGCCAACTGGCCAATTCCTTTTAGCTTTGGGCGTTTTGGCTTATGTGTTTTATTATTATAGTCCAATTCCCATGTCGTTAATTGTACTTTGTTCTTTAACTCAGCCTCCAGCAATAAATAATCACGCTGTTCTTTTATCCAAGCATTAACCTTTATATCCTTACACTCAAACAATATTACTGAGTTTTCATTCTTATTTTGAAGTAGATAATCAGGAGCGCCTAACCCTTTATTCGCCTTAAATTGCGAATTGCAAGTTTCTTCTGAGTATTTCAAATAATATGAACACAATGAACTTTCATCCATAAGACCATCAAAAATTGTTTTCTCTATAAACTCAGAGGTGAATAGTCCATTCACATTAACATCTGTAATTTTGGAAGAGTCGGCAATCTTCTTAAAATCAAAATATAGACTTCCATATAGTCGATCAAGCACGAAACCTACATGAAAAATAGCATATTTATTTTCTGCAATCTTAATAATCGGCTTATCCCTAAAATAACGATAATCAGAATTACCCGTCAAATCGTATTCATCTTTGCTTTTGAAAGGAAGCACGTTAGACTCCAAATTAAGACTAATTTTGTCTAATACATTTTTAGATATTAAATGGTCTGGGTCTATTTTATCACTTAGTTCTAGCAGGCCAGAATGCGATTTTCCTTGTATTGCCATAGATAAAACTGTAAAAACATATTCTCGCCAATCGGAAATACTATAATAGTTCAGAAATTCTTTATAGAGTTTTTGATATCTCTCATCTTTTGTTAGAAATTTGAAAAACTTAATAGCTAAATTATATTGATTTCTAAATTGTTCTTCGAAATCGCATTGTTGAATTTCTTTATTAAAGCCAATGCTCGCCATCATCAATTGTTCTATTGATGTTGGATTTTCTACTTTGAAAGCCATAGTTTGCTCATTAATCAAAGCTATAGTTTTCACAAGATTGAATTCCAATCGATTTTGATTATGTTCATACATAGAACCAGAAGAAGGAGACATTGAAAAAGTATAACGAAGTATTTCCAACAATGTTTGTGGAAAGCATACGATATATTTTTTATCATCAAATTGATGCCTTTCCAAATAATCACCCAACCGAAAATAAGTATATCTTTTCCACCAATTATTATCAGCCATAAGATACAAAATATTCATTGCAGGTTGATTAACATACTTATTGCCAAGCACAAGAACCAAATTTAGCATTTCTCTTCTTGAAAAACACTTTAATACCGTCCAGGGGCTTGGTTTATGATTTCTATAGAATATCGGGAAATATTCTACAGGAAGTCTAAACTCCATAGAGTTATATCTAAGTTCTGTCATTTTGTTCGTATGTTTAATTTTGTTTAACACAACTTTTACGTCACATAGAGTGTTTTGATTGCTTATCAGCACTTTATACTTTTCAATCTGCTCTACAGTATTCTACAAATAAAAAATCTTTCTCGAAACAAACTACCAAGAGAAAGAGAATTTTTCTACAAAGTATAACTGATATGCATAGCTTGAATTTCGTCAAACTTACCATTGCTGTAGCAATATGCTCCTGACAGGTCATAGCGATGCCCTATGCTTTGATAAGTTCCTTTTTGGGTTACATACTTTTCGCCGAGCGAATAGAATACTAAAGCAAGGTTATTTTCTGAAAGGTATTTATCCAAATAATCCTTACGCATAGCTAAGCCATTCATCCTTCCGATAGAAAAGTTCCTTGCAACAATGGCATTATCATTTTTATTCCTAACAACACCTCGCTCGGCTGTATATAAGTTCAAAGCTTCCATTACAAGATGATTTGGCATGCTCACCTCCTTTAAGTATATTTCAGTTTCATCCAAACCTATCCATTCTTCCTGTAATTGAGCTTCGTATGAAAGATTAATTTTGAAATTGGCTTTATTCCCTGGATTTTCCCAATCATCGACATCCCGAATAGTTCGCTTATAGGTATCAGCCCAAGGATATTCGTTCCAAAGGTAATCGATGCTTCCATTTCTTCGTTCTGGCATCCAACGTCCATAGAAATTTTGAGTTTGAGCCCAACGCCAAAATATCTCCAAATCTGTATATTCTACAAATGATGCATTCGAAAATAAGAACAAATCTTTTACGGTGTTATCCTCAGCATCAATTTTATAACCATCATAGCAAGTCAATACTATCCATTCTGAACCATCGGTGTCTTTTACAGTTAGTCTTGGTCTTTGAATAGGATAATTCTCAGACATCCATTGGTCATTTGAAATCTCTTGCACATTTTCTAACTCGACTGTACGAAATGAAAAATATGCCTGTGTGTCAGAAGCGTTCAATATAGTAGGGTCTATTCTAGAATATTCTCTCGTATGCCATGGATAAGGGATTGGCTCTATATCGTCTTCTGTCGGGGAATACAAATAGCGACAACCATCAGCCACCTTCAAATGGTCGCTCAACAATGCATCCGCCTTATATAAAGCCAACCAAAGGTATTTTTTCCCGAAACGCTCTGTCAGATTATTGTACCTACCTTCCGAATACACATAGTCATCCAACTTTCCTAAGTCATCGTTCCAATGTAAATCATGTTTGGCGAAATTAGCAATCATCAACATCATATCAGAAAGAAGCATTCCTTGAACGCTACTATCTTTTTTCTTCAAAAACACATCACTGTTTTTTCTATTATTTGTCCCAATGATATATCTCCTAAAATCAGAAAATCCATAAAGCGTTTCATACATTTTACAAGAGCCTTTGCTCTCGCCAAAATACTTGTCGCTTATGTTTTCTACTTTATCAATAACCAAATCATAAGGATTTTCAGAGACAAAAGGTGGCTTTATGAATCCAAAGTGAGTATTTGTTCCACTCAATTCATCGGCTAAAGCCAAAGTTAGCATTGTCCATTGGCGCACAAGAATATCTTGTGGAGCTTTATGGTCTTGATAGAAATATTGCAATATCAAATCAGCAATCTTAACAGCCTCCGATGCATCACGTTTTCTAAGCAAGTATCCATAAATGGCGCAAGTGACAACTTGTACGACATATTGATCATTACAATCAAAAAACTCACTCAGTGCAAAAAAAGCCATTCGAGGTTTCTTGCCGAATATTTCGACCAACTTTCTCATGATAGCTCCCCTTACATACGGATGTGGAGAAGTACACATCCAGCAGAACAAAATAACTATCTTACACCATCCTTCATCAGTATCCATTTGAGGAGTTATGGCTATGAAGTCTGAAAATCTCTGGGCATCCAAACGATGAGTGTACTCCTGATTCACCATTATTGTCCAAGCTTTGTCTCGACGAGCAATTTCTGTACTTTTTAGTACATGATGAGCCGACATAAACACGTCTAACGTTAAGTCTTGCAGAAAATTATGTAGTATTTCAACACTAAAAATATTGTTGTTTTGCATCCATTTGAGGATTGACTGATTGCTTTTTCCATGATGACGCAAACAGGCAAGTATCAGGCGATGCATTTTTAACGATTCGTTCCGTTCAAGCAATTTGGGAGTAAGTTCCCATTCTGACAATAAAGCAACGATGAAACGACGATAGCTTACATACTCAAGATGAGTTCCTTTATCCAATATAAAATCCACTTTGTTTTTGTCAGTCATCTTGTTGTGCGCAAATATGTCAGCCATCAAGAAATCTCCCATTTTCTGATACCCAAACATAAGTGTTTCTCCATTTCGTCCCGTTGATAGCATCAAGTTCTCCTTTAAAATCCAATTCAGTAGGTTGTTGGACCATATTCTGTTTCTACAAATTTGGTCTGCATAATACCTTGCTTTTCTTCGTGGAATATCATTGCAACTATTGTAATACAAAGAATAGTGGGCAAATTTCGTGAGAGCTTTTTCTGTCACATTGCGATGAGAATCCTCATCCACACCTTTCGATACTATATCATTACGGTATTTGATATATTCACGGAAAAGAGTTGAATAGGTGAAATCACTCATCATATAACTCAAATCATGGTTCGCAACGACACAAAACATGGTCAAAAACAAAGGCTCACTAAACTCTGCAAAATATCTCTTGCACAATTCACCATCCGTATCTCCTATTCTATAATAATCAAAGTATCGCTGTATAGCCTCGTCGGTATTACTCTCAAAGCCTCGCAAATTGATGGTTTCACAAGGATTGGTAAAGTATTTACCTTCACCTTCTCGATAAGTTAGTATCAACTTAATTCTTTCACAATCTTGTAGCAACTCCTCCAAAATTTTTATTTCCCTTTTCCAAAATAGTTCAGTAGCACCTTCATTCAAAGCATCAATGATGATGAGGGCATTTGAATCCTCATCCACCATTTTTTCATTAAGTTTTCTGAGGTCATTCCCTCCTATACACATCATATCATATAATTGGGATTCAAAATCTTGGTCTTCAGAAAATCTGCTGCCAAACAAAAGATAAACGTTCATCTCTTTGCAAAGTCTTTCTGCCGTGGCACACACATAATGTGTCTTTCCCATCCCTGCCTTGCCTTTGAGTAAGACCATTTGATTGTCGCACAATCTCCATTTATCTATGAGTACTTGTAGATTGGCATAGTCATTTCGATAGAACTCCTTTATATTTGATGTCCATTTTTGACTATCGGGATTATTGTCGCGCCAATTTCGCAACATAGAAAAAAGCCCATCATAATCGCCTTTGTCATATTCCGCCAATTCATTTCCAAAAAATCTTATAGCATCAGATTCGATTTCTTTTATTTTCTGTTCGTTTTCTATTTTAAAGTGCCTTAGCGCAAACATATTCACTTCTTCGTCGAAATCAGAGTTGCCTACATGCAAGTCTCTATTATATCTCAATGATGCATAACCTATAGCTTTCTGCACCTGTCTTTGGCTTGTACCTCTGCCACAAGGTGAGAAATCTTCACTTTGCCAATCCTTCGAGACATTCACCCCATGTTCTTCCAATCGAACAGCAAGACTCTTAATGGAAGCATAACCTAAAGTGCTGCCAAGTTGGTTTACTGCGACTCCTATCACCGAGCCTTTTTCATTGAGGACAGGTGAACCTGAGAAACCTTTATAAGATGTAAAAGCCAAAAAATCAGTTCTTACGACAGTTGTATCATAGTCTTCTTTTCTGTTTCCGAGCCTGTCCTGTACTTCTATACTGATAAGCTCTGAGTTGTTGCCAAACTCCTTAGGATAGCCAACTATGGTAAGTTGTCTATCCTCATTAAACTCAGCAGCCAACAACTTCAAGTAATCCTTTTGCTGATAGCCCTTGCATTTCAACAACACCACATCCACATTGGCACCTTTTTCTGCGATAAACTCCACATCACAGAGTACTGATGTATCAGCTGAGACAATTACAGGGACATTATTTTCGAAATGTTCCGCAACTACATGCCGAGCCGTAACCAACGTGTCAGGAGCAACAAAAAAAGCCGTACCTCTTTCATTGCCACATACCACAGGCACAACGGACGCATAGACTACTTTTCGTATTTCAATAGGATACTTCATACTCATTTTTGTTACCAACAATCGAATAGTGAAACTTCTTTTTCAATGATTCTTGATTGTCAAGGGAGTTTAAAACATCATTCCCTCTATTATATCTGATTTCTCTGTATGGCATTCCTTTTGTTAGTGGTGCCATGACAATACGAGCCAAAGCTTGATAGCTTGGTCTCGCACTTGCACCCCCTGTCACAAAATAGTGTTCACTATCTGCAATACTCACCAATTCTTTTGAAGTACTATGCGCACTCCCATGATGTGACACTTTAATAGCATCAAACAATATCGGCTTTGGATGTTCTTTATAGACATCTGCCAATTTTTCTGCAACTTGCTGAGGATTGGCATCACCCATAAACAAGATTTTATGCTCATTATGCTCCCAAACAAAAGCAATAGAAGCTTCATTGACAGGAGACAAAGCATTCAACGGTTCATCAGCACATGACCTTAATGCATTTTCATCAAGAACTTTCGATGACACAGATATCTCGTTTGGAACTTCATAATCTTCTTGCTCCATGATTCGCATCAAGGCTTCGTATATCGTTTCTTCCTTATCATAGTCAAGCTTTTTTGGCTTGTATAGTGTTTTCCAAAACAATAATCGATAATTCTTATCCAAGACATTCAATGCTTCCTTTGTTGGTGATAGAAATATAACACGCCCCATACCATCCTCCAAGTCGATTGTTGGTATATCAGCAGTAATATATTCTCTATGCCAAGCCTTCTTCCAGTTGTCATTGGTCAAAATCAATTCGGCAAGAGTTTTCGAAGCTTTAGCATCAATTTTTCCTTCTAACATATCAACAACGATAGGCAGACGACCATATATACGCTTTACATTAGCCTGCATTTTCTCATCCCATTTTTGCAATTCATCGGATGTTCGCTGATAGCAATTGTAAAGAATATGTTTGATACCAAGGTCAGATTTGGAAGATAACATCTCTATCAGCCCATTGATATGATCATTGTCAATATGAGTAACAATCAAATAGTCGATATGATTATGAAATTCATTCTCAACATAATCATTCACCTCTGGTGTATAGTTGCCACAATCTACCATGATATGCATCTCCTTTTCTTTATTCTTCAATAACAAAGTAATGCAATCACCCACTCCTACATTGAATGTTTTGAATTTGAAATACATGCTTACACTAATTTCTGAGTCCACTTATAAAAGCCTAGAATCGTTTTTCACCTTTGTAACTTATTGATAATCAATATCTGACTTTCGAGGCATTGACTTATTAAAGTGGACTCAGTATATTTATATTAAGGTACACAAGACGGCCTAAAATGACTGTTTACATATAAATTACTTTTAATATCATTCCCCAAAACGATAAAAATCCCTCCAACCCACCCGATTGAATTACTAGAGCAACTAACTTAGAATAGGTTCCAAAACATGATATATTTCAATCATTTTTTCCCAACACCATCCCAAAGCCTACCATGCTCCATTCAACCACACTGCTGCTTCGATTATAGACCTACAAGTAGCCTTGCAGCAGTGAAAGAGCTACTGAGGTCTTTTCAAAAATTTTGCCATTGGCTTTAATTTTTAAAAATTTAGGGGTGTTTTTTAACGTCCAACACCCCATGGGACTTTATATGAGCTTAAAAAGAAAGTTCTATTCACAACATAATTTCTTCAAATGGCGACTCCTTAAAGCCTTCAATTTCTTCCTTCGTCATCTTCGAGTAAAAGAAACCAAATGCTGATTTGTTTTTTAAGAGAAGCGCAACATCTGCTTTCAATGGATTATCATTTCTATCAGAAAACAAAATTTCTTTCAAAGCAACAATATCTTCCTCTGAAAGAGCGTTCTTAAAGAACTTCACCAAGTAAGCATAACATTCGTATGCCTGCTTTTCATCTGCATCTTTTGTTTCTTCAATCATCCAGTCGATTATATCGGATGACGTATTTAACAATATAGTCCTCTTCTTCCTATCATCCTCCAACTTTCCACAAGCCTTCAACATATTGAAAACTTCATACTTTCCATAATCCAAATAGTAATCATGCTTTGCTTTCAAAGCGGATATAGACGGCAATATATCAGAAAAGTCGATATTGTCATATCGGACATATCCATCAACGTTTAATACGGCATATTTCGAGGATTCAAATCCTTCTGGAGAAATCAACTTAAACTGAGTCTGTGGATTAAAGTAATCGAATATGCGGAATTTGCCACTCGCTTGCTGACAAACTAACAGCAACAACATCAGATTACCAACTTTAATATTACACAATCTACTTTCTGTGTAAGCGGCTCCGCGTTTATACCTTGCATAATAGAAAAAAGCAGTAATAGCTGATTGAATAATGCTGTTACTGCTTTTTCCATCTGTCAGGAAGCAAGTCTCTGTATTTTTCCAATGGAGTATTTGGTTGCCATTCTACGGTCTTTTCTATGACGTCGCTAATGTATTCGAACAGATTAATACCATTCATTTTGCATGAGATGGCGATAGAATATAGGATAGCTCCTCGTCTTGCCCCTTCGTGCGAACCAAAGAATAATGAGTTTCTTCTCGACAGCGATATGTACCTCTGGATTCTCTCAATATAATTGTTGTCGAGAGCAGTATCACCTCTTTTAAAAATGTCACAAATGGCATTATACTCGTTAAGGGCATAGACGACGGCCTGCGCCAAGGGCGATTTGGGCAGCAAATCCTTCCTGGAAGATAATTCCTCCAGTTTCTCTAATAAATCCTGCAAAATGTCCGGTGCGTATGATTGCCGATAAGCCAGATGTTTCTCTACTGTCCATCCATTTACGCCAACCTTATGCTTTTTGTCTTCTTGATAAAATCTGTTGATGAAGCCTGCAACTTCCTGTGCATCCTTGTCGTTCTTGCCACAGTCGATGAAGTTTCTCTTGACATGCTGCAGACAGGCAATTCTCATAATGTCCGGATAAGCATCCGACTCCAGCTTCCGGTAAGGAGCATATGCATCACTCTGTACTGTACCTTTATAATCCGAGAACACATCAAGTATGACCTGCTCAGAACGTGATCCATCCTCATATACGAAGAACACAAGTCCCAGTTTAGGTGCGCTTACCGCCCACAGGTAACCTTTCTTCGAGCCATTGTCTGTAGGCTTTACCCTCGTCAGCAGTACTTTATGATAAGTTTCATCTGCCGTAACATAATCCTGCTGTAACACCTTTTGGCAGATGGCTCTATAGATATTTTCCAGTACGTCTGCGCTTCTGGCAATCAGCTTGTTTGCCGTGGCTTTCCTTAGTGTGAACCCACTGTCGGCAAAGTATTTGACGATTCGCTCCACCGGCATGGAATAGATATACCGCAACTGCAGTAGACCTGCTGCAAAAGAAGATGTATAGGATGAGTTCAGCAGCAATGCTGGTGGGGTCTTTCCTGGATACAGGACATTTCCATCCGTATAAGTGTTGATGTGATATACGGTCTTGATGAACTTGATGGGCTCCATGCTGTAACGCACACAGGTGCGGGTGCCATAGATGCGCAGCGTCTTCAAAAGTTCCGCATCCATGTCTGGATTAACCGTAACATGTTTCTCCTCCATCTCATAATGCATGTCACGCTTGGCCCCATTGTTTTTGCGCTCCTTTCTCTTTTCCGCCTGCTTTTTTTTCTTCCTGTCAAATTCTTCCTGAGTCATTGAGTCTTGCAGACACTTCTCCTGACGTTCGGACTTTTTGCCGGAAACGAGCTTGCCGAGCGCCCTGTTCTGGCGATTCGCTTTGTCTATGGCGATTCCTTTCTGGACGAGTTGCTCTTCTAATGACTTTATACGTTCAATGAGTTCACCGACCTGTATGGTCAGCGAACTCACAGTATCGTTAGCAAGCTGAAGTTGCTCCTTCAAAAGTACTATGATTTCGTCCTTTGTCATAGTGCAAAGGTACGAAAAAATATTGAGATATGCAAGTATTATTGGATATTAATTTTATCTATTTTATTGATATACAGCACGTTATTGGCATTATAATACTGCTATAAGTTAAGCCTCTTTCTAAATCTCATACTTTTAAGGCAAATTCCGCTCATGATGGCAGACAGAGTCTTGTGCGGCATTTTGCATTGCTTGTTCTTAGGGTCAAAGAATGGCAATTCAAAGGTTCCTCGTTCCAGTCGCTTGTGATATAGCAAGAAACCATCGCCGTCCCATTTTAGCAGTTTAACCTGCTGGCGATTCTTGGAGAAGAAGATGAAGACTGCACCGCCAAGTGGTGGCAGCTCCATCTCCGTCCTTACTATCTGATACAAGCCATTAATACCCGTGTTCATTCGAACGTATCGCTGGCAGACATAGTATTGGGTGTTCTCATTTAATCCAAACATACCGCATCCTCCTTCTCATAAAGTTTCATTAACGCCATAACAGACTTGGCGCATCCTTTTTTGACCGACACAACGGTTCCATTGGGAAAGGTTATGTTTATGCCTTGAAGAAGATCCTCCATAGGAAGATCTATAGTTGGAGACTCCATAGGCACGAACATCACGCCGGTATTTGCAGTAGAGGCTTCTGCTCTTTCCTTACGGGCTGCCTCCTGAACTTCACGGATTTCATGCTTGGCACGCAGGACAGAATATCCCTTCTCGGACATCCAATTTTGCATGGTGCGGTGATTTACATGCCTTTCCTTCAAGAAAGGAGTCAGGTGAGCCTTTGGATTTCGATTCAAATAGATTAAGAAGGAATTCCAAGCCTTCTCAAAACGTTCGTTTGTTGTCATAATTCATGCGATTAAAAAATTATGGTGCAAAGGTACGAACAAACGAGAAAGCTACAATGGTATAAACGCGGAGCCGCTTACCTTTCTGTTACATTCAAAGCCAGTTCTTTCTTATCAAGTATTCCTGCCGTCAACATTTTTAATTCTGCCCAATCACGCTTTTCCATTGTTGACAAGTCCAAGTCTTTGATAACATGAAGTTGTTCCAACAAGAGTTGTACTTTGTGCAACATAGCATATTTCCCTTTAAGCAGAGCATATAGCTTTTCTGATTCATTATCACAAGGAATATCTACTGAAAAATCGCCAATCTTAAAAGACTTGTTTTCCAAAACATTCAAAACAAACAGAACATCTTGCGCCATCGCCTTCAATCCTGTAGCCTCCAACTTGATATTGACACTTATTTCAATCGGATTTTGACTGTCAAACGCAACTTTCAAACAATGCCCTATCCCAAGTATTATCTTATTTTTCTCATTTGTCTTTTCAAAAGAGTTGTAGAAGACTATCCCATTGACAGATACAATTTGCTTGACATTCTGAATCAATTTCAGAAAGCAACGACCTTCCTTAATAGGAATATCTGAAGCATTTGCATCCGTGGACTTCACATATAAGCAAATTGCCTTTCTTGTGATAAAACTCTCCAAAGACTCCTTGCTAGCATCAAATCCAGACAAGAAAAATCTAAACGTATCATAATTGCCATCCACAAGATCTTTCAATGACAATGTTTTGATAGGACTACCAGTTTGCTTCTTCATATCACGATAAAAGTCAACTAAGCTATGATAAACATCATCATCACTACCCTCCAAAGGTTTCATCTTGACATTTATGCTTTTCTGTTGTTCCTTTCCCTTCAAAATGTTTTGAAGTTCCACAGGAATCAGCATTCGATTGAATATCTTACGTTCTTGCTTGTCATTGATTAGCACAACAAAATAAATACATCCTCCTTCTCTCATATAATTCCGTAAATCAGAAGTCTTCACGGGATATGTCAGAGATTCAACGAACTCACCTTGTTTTCCTTTTACCTGAACAGGTATACGCCCTATCAACGAATCCTTCTTCATAGAATTGTCTGAATACAGATAGAGGAAGCCATCCCATGATGGTTCCTTATCTCCAACGGGAATCGTAGGATTTATCCGCTCAATCTTGGTGAAATAATCCTCTACGGCATTGACAGCCAGCAATTCTATTTGATTTGAATTCATTTTCAATACTCTTTTATCACCTTGTCATTTTTTCATAAGCCTCTATACCCTGTTCTCGAATCACCTCATCACGTACTGCATTCATCTGCCTTCCTGCCCATTCTCGGACTGTAGGCTTCTCATGCTTCAGCAAAGGTTCAATGCATGGAAGCTTCTGTGCTATAAAAGCAGAGTAACCATTTATGCCACACCAACTGAATGTTCCCATGTTTGCAGAAAACGCATCAAGCATCTGCTGTTGACTTCCAAAATTATCACAGAGCCAGATAAAGAAATCGCTAAAACGTTCAGGTTTATCGTCTAAAGAATATTCATAGACAGGACAGATATTAGCCAATCTCGCTGGTAAATAGTTCGGATATTTGAAACAAGCAGCTTTTATTTTTTCAATATTACATTGGAACAAAGGACCTTTACCTGAATCTAAACCAGAACCTAAATTAAGATATTGCGAAATGCGATAACCCAAAACAATATTGTCAGAACCTAATTTGGAGAGCAAGTCATCCAATATCACGTCTTGATATTTAGGAAGTAAAGCGAAATAAATACTGTCAAATGGATTATCTATGTAATCCAACGAAGTCAAAAGTGACATAATAAGCTGATGCATACTTAAAGCCAAACACTCATCTTCTGTCTCTTTCACCATCTGCTCTAAAGCCTCCACAACTTGCCTGTTAAGATGGCGAGAGCTATCCTTAAAGTCAAAAGCAAGAAGAATCTGTTTATATTTTTCCAAATAGCCAGCCTTCTTTATTTCATCAACATTCATTAAATATACATGATCTATCAAGAATGGGTAACCTACAGTCTTTTCATTTACACCACCCTCATACATCTGCTCAAATATATGAAAGACATCATCTATAGATTGGTAATTAAACATTCTCAGATATTGATTGATGCAAACATCATCAAATGTTCTATCTTTATATCCGACCAATAAATGTGACAATCCTTTATACTTACCATCATCCAATACGCCTATTATGCTTGCCGCTAATCTGTTATAGTTCGCTTTTTCTATTTCATTTAGAAAATCAAGAATCATCTCATTGTTACCAATAATCCGAATATAAGTAGAAATAAAATTTCCAGCATAGTCTTTTGGTAATGTTATTACAGATTTCAACATTCCATCGAATAGTTCTTTTTGGAATTCACCATTTTTTGTCAGTTCTGCCAAAGCTCGAATAAACCAAATATTATCAAGTTCTTTATCTTGCAAGATGAGAGAAAAATCATCTTTTTCAAAAATTCTTTCATATAGGAATTCTTGCGCTAGAGGCTTGGTCTGCTCTGTCATTTTTTCGGCATACTCGTTATAATCTTTACCTATTCTACACCTGTTGTCTTTGATAAACGCAGACAATTTTCCATAAAAACTTTTTGGTGCATATTTATCCAACATAGCTTGATATTCCTTGCGATAGTCTTCAGGACCCTCAAACCACAATTTCAAATATTGGGCAAGTGCATCTCGAATCGGCATGCAATCATAGCTGCATTTTTGACCAACAAAATCCAATAAATCTAACAATATGTCTTTAGCACGCATTCGCACCAAGTCTGGAATATGGTTAGCTACCAACTTCAGCACCTCTCCCATCAACTTTTCATCATGTTCCAAGATGCCTTCCAAGACTATCGCACAATCTCTCCAATACGTTTGTATTTCTCCCCATTGAGGCTGATAGTCATTATATGAATCAGTCAACCCATTGGTAGTACTTCGATAAAAATGCCTTGTCAAATAAGCATTATCTATAGCCTTAATCAATAGAGGCAAATAGATTTCGTCATTACGCAATTTTTGCAGCAAAGAGATTCGTTGTTTAAGGTTTGCCTGAGTTCCAGACAAATAAACATGAAACAACTGCACAAACAATCCTGTTGCATTGTTTGAATAATTTTCACTCTCTGCTACTGCAAGCCTAGCTAAACACTTGGCTGCATTTTCAAATGCTAACGCAGAGTGACAAATTTTCTCTAATGCCCATACCAAATTCCTTCTAACATCACTATCGAGCTGATTCTGAAGCCACTCGATATTTTTTGAGTTCAACAAATCGTATAGGTTCTCCGCTACCATCACAGGACTCACCACACCCATAGAGAGATATAGCTGTGAGCCAGCTTTTGAAAATGCTATTCTCTCATCATGAAAAGCCCCTGACTGAGGATTATTTAGTTCATCAAATAATATATGCGCATATTTCGAGTTTTCCATCTCTTGAAATCGGTTCTTCAAGGCATGGAAAAGGCGATTTTTCAAATTTTCTTCCTGCTTGTCAATGTCACCAATTACTTCTCCAAATTTATGACCATAATCTTTTAGCCAAGACTCTGCCAACCATTCTGCCAAAGGTCTAGGGCGAATTCTTATACAAAAGCCTTCATGTTCCATCAGTTGCCTTTGCTCGAAGTCATGAATAGTATTAGAGAACTCATTATCAACCGCATCTTGCTGTAGATTGACATTATGTAATTGGTATTGATGACTCACATATTCATATTCATCACTGAAACCACCATCCTTTCCTAAAGGATCAAAAAGCGAGATTGCACGAAGCACATCATAACTTTGATTAGTAAGTTTCTCACTACCACTCAATATCGTACTTAGAATAGAATCAGAATTCTCTATGTGAAGAGTTCCATTTTTCTTATAAGCCGAAGTCAATAATACTGCCATATAAGGAATATTACCACTTCTATCCTTGATAGCCTGTGCTATATATTGCTGATTTTGCGGAATATTAGCAGCCTCTATCATTTTATCAACAACTTTTTCTGTATCAGAATATTCCAATCTGAAGACATCATCATGCGTAGAGGTTTGCTCAGGTGTCAATACATTGTAAATTGTGATCAATCTGGCATGGGAACCTGACTCCTCCATACACTTCTCAACATTGTTCCTAAATTCAATATTGCAGTTATCGACAATCACGACCTTTGGTTTCATATTCTTCAGCAGGTAAGACAACCCTGTAAGACAATTGGGCGAATCAGAATAATAGGCTCCATCCAAATCCTTAAATGTCTCTATGATGATTCGAGTCTTACCCATCCCAGACAAAGCCATCAATCGACAGTTTCCTTTGGCGGTTCTCAATTGATTGATTTTCTCGTCTAATGCATCACAACTCACAAATTCAGATTGCATGATAAAATTGTCTTTTAATGTCATAAATTCCCGAAGAGGCATAAAAGGATGGCATTTTTCTTGTTTTATTTTTTCCCTAAGATTTTCCAATTCCAATTTTTGTTGCTCATACAACGCTTTTGCTTGTTCAGGATTAGGAATAAACAGTTCCTTAAAACCATCTTCACCATAATTCTTATCTAAAGTGAACTCTTGAGAATTTTGTTGTTTGTAAACACTAACCACATATTTTTCACCAAGTTCACAATCAATAATCTGAAAGGCATTTTTGAACTTGTCTTTTTCTTCATAAACATTCCCAGTAAGAGTTCCCGAAGCATTTACATCCAAATAAGCCTCCCTCTTACCAGAGGCTTTCATCCATATTTTGCCTCTATGTGAATGCCCCGAAAAAAACATATCAAAATTATGAGCACACTGAAAATTTACATCTTCTCTTTCTACTTCTTTAAGAAAATCTGTCGGGTAATGAGTAAGTGCTATTTTTAATTGACTCTCTGCTATTGGCAAACTCTGCTCAGTAATTTGATTGATTCCTAATGCTATCTTATAAGCATCCTCAAAGCCACACCTCCAAACTGTGTTTAAAGATACAATACCCACAGACACACCATCAATATCCATCGCAAATGTAGAAGCAAAGCGATTAAAAGAATACTTTATATCTTCAAATTTAGAATAATATTCCTCTTCAAATGACTTGAAGGCATCTATTCTTTTTGTATAATCTTTTACATCTGAAGCCTTTGTAAGTTCTATAATACCTTCCAATGTACTCGCATCTTCCTCTAGGCTTTTTTCCATTCTGCGATTATCCGCATTTCTATCTATATCATGATTGCCTGGAGTAAAGATAAAATGAGACTCTGACAGATCAAGAAATTCCATAATCGGAGTAATAACGACTTTATGAAATTTCTCAAAACCATGCTTTAGATTGTCAAATCCTCTACCTCCTTGATCCAACATATCACCTGAAAATAGCACCAAATCTATCTTATGTTTACTCTTGATTTCCGCTAAAGCAGTTTTCATATAATCAAGAACAAACTTGGCTTCATCTATATGCTCCCCATTCAAATGGAAATCTGAAAAATGTAATATTCTCATACACCTATCTTTTAGAATAACAATTTATAATCATTGAAAGTATTCGAGTATCATAAAAGTCATTTCATTACTTGAAATATATCCTCTACTTGCTGTACAATATTCTCCCATTTCAACTTTTCAGGAACGAAACCTCTCAAACATTTACCATCAGCGACTTTCATTATTGCACCAGCTAAACTATCTTTGTCACCATAATCGACAAGATACCCATTTTTCCCCTCCTCTATAAATTCAGGAAATGCACCAACCTTGGTTGCAATCACAGGCGTACCATATACCATTGCTGTTTGAGGTATTCCACTTTGTGAAGCTGATACATAAGGACAAACCACACACGTTGCATAACATATCAGATTAGCAAACTCATTGCCAAGCAAAAATCTATTGATTACAATAAATCGACCATCATTATTCATTTTTTCCAAAACATCATCTTTACCAAAGCCTGCAACTACTATTTTGAAATTTGGATTTTTTAGTTTTTCATTAATAGTATCGTAAAGAAATGAAAGTCCTTTATATGGCGAAATAATTCCTATATACAGAATATACGGCTCTTTTATTATAGGATTCTTGGTATCAAATGTTCCAAAACTTTCAAATGGTCCAAAATATGTAACATTAAGATTATTCATGCCAGTTGCTTTCTGTAATAATTTCTTGGTATGCTGTGAATATGTAATAATCGGATATCTTTGTTTAAGAGTATCTAGTACAACATTTTTTAATTTAGGAGTTCCCATATGATTATCCACAATCTCATGGTATGCTACCACAACATTTTTAAATCCAGCTTTTCTAAGGTATAAGCACACCAATGCATCTAATGCCTCATGTACTATGATATAAACGAAATCATATCCTTCACTCTTGAGTATTGACACCAATCTCCGACAAATTAGAATATTTTTAAATTCAGAAATATATCCAACAAGTAATTTTCTATATCTTACGATATGGAAAGGAACCAAATATATATGAGACGAAGGATTTAAATAAGAAAAAATACGATTTGTTCTACAAATTTCGGTAATACCGTATCCCTCTATAGCCTTATCAAAGCTCAAATCTTCTGTTCCTCTTCCGCCATTTTTGGCAAATAGAAATAAGTCTGTTTTGTTCCCTTTATCGGAAAGGTGCTTCATTAAAGGAAAAGTTGCACCTGTAAAATATGTTGAAATAAATGCAATTTTCATTGTATATTATTTATTTAGGAAATTCACGAAATCAAAGTCATCGAAGTACTTTTGTCCAAAATATTGTCCTTTTTTAAATTCCATAATATTGCCTAGTTGTTTCTGTCCTTCAAATCCTCTTATATAGCAAGTATTTGGAATATCTGAAATAGGATGATGAACTAAAGATACCGTTGGATATGGTAACTTAGCAAAGCTCTCTAAATCAGTATGGGTGCATCCGTCACGTTCAGACAAGATACATCGAATATTATCATAATTGATACGTTTTGTACGCTCTTCCCACTTTTGTTTAGCATCTTCCTCAGAAGCATAATGCAAAAAATAAATGATTATATCATCCAAGCTAGCCACAGGATATCTTTCTGGAGAAGAAAGAAACAATGATGAATCCAAGAATTCTAATTTACATTGTGAATAATACTCCAAGTTTGAGCAGAACTTTATAAAATCCTTTGGCTTCATCCAAAGATTAATTGTTGGAGACATAAACTTTAAGCCAAGTTCATGTGAGATTACCCCCCCCATACAATTATTAGAAAGTAATGTGACATCGTGATCACCCTTATACAAATGCTTGTTTCTAGGAATAATCAAATGGTTTCTGAACCAAGGATTCATCTCAACAAACAACTTATTTTTTAACCTCTGTATAAAACTCATAGCTTACCCCCTCTGATAGATTCTCATCAAGAAATTTATAAGTTTGGAGCGGACAAAAGAATCATTCATCCGAAAAATCACAGACAACAATACTCGATTTATGAAAGAATCATTATTTCGCAGGCAATTTATTAAATGCTTTCTATCTTTGCTGCCTAGGTAATATTCAGATTCAATTGCACCCAACAACATACAAAAGATAATACGTTTTTGCGAATTTCTCTCAAACGGATCGATATGAGTAGAAAAATCCTCTATGATGGTTTTAAATGCCAATGTCTCCTTTGACACATTAACCTTATTTGTTATAGATCCAGGAGTTGAACGATAAAAATACGTTTTTTCTTTACAAAAGCACATTCTATCAACCACCTTAGCCAAGAAATAAGACCAATATAGGTCTTCATGGATGATGCCTTCTTTGAACCACAAATTGTTGTCAACGACCAATAGTTTTCTTGCCATACGATTCTGCGCCATCACAGGATTAACATCATAATTAAGCAAAGTTCTTTTGATAAAAGACTTATCGTCAGAAAACTCAGGCAATTGGCTTTTTTCAAAAAGTTTCATACTCTCTAAATCTGATACATAAGAACCTTGAACCATATCTGCATGATATTTCTCCGCTAAAGAAAATAACATATCCAAGCAATCCTGCTTAATCGTATCATCACTATCAAGGAAAAACAAATACTTCCCTTTTGCATTTTTAATCCCAGTATTACGAGCTGCAGAAAGTCCCCTGTTTTGGGGATGATGAAATAAAGCAAAAGCTATTTCACCAACGTATGTTGAAATGAATTGTTCTGCGAGACTGACGCTTTTGTCTGTTCCGCAATCATCCACCAAGATGCACTCCACATCTTTTGTTTTTGTTTGAGCAGCCACAGATTGCAGACATTCTAAAACATAATTCTCTACATTGTAAACAGGAATGATCACACTTATATCCATACCTAAACTTTTATCAAAGTCCAATTTTTCTGAAATAATGCTGACTTGAAGTCATCATTATACCATCGATTTGGAGCTATCACAACCTTATTAGGATTATTACTAACATATTGTGCCCACCAATGGAAGGTACTGTTTGATATTATAAAATGCTTGCATGATGACATTAAACGCATTGTTTCCCATACCGGATCTGAACCTGATTCATAATAACAATTACAACCTTCAATCTTTATATTTTCCTTGACCCAATTAATATCATTTGAAAAAAATATAAATACAGGATTCGCTACACGATTTTTAATTTCTTCTATAGCACGCTCATAATAGCTGCGGTTACAAACAAAGTAAGTACCTTTTATGCGGGAATCTTCTACAAAATCCCCTCGTCGGATACTGATAGCAACAGAATTACTATTCTGAATAATATTCAACAAATCATTATTTTCTTGGAGTGTTTTATTTTTAGGCATAAAGGCTTTTTTCAATTCATCTCCTATACCATCAAAATAATGTTCACATTCAAAGGCGCCATTGACTATTAGATTTTTAACCCACCATGGTTTTTTCAAAGGAAATTTTGCGTAACCCAAGTTTAAGAAGTACATGCCAAAAAACTTCATAATTGGCAGCCATTTCCGTTCGTATTTGTTCCTCTTAGAAAAAGAACTTGTTCGAGGATAGAAACGATTAAACATCTTCCAGACTGCATATTGTAAAATAGAATAATTTACAACATCTTGTTGCTCTGTTCCTTTTGTATTGAACCATTTCAAAGAATTTTCCTGACCATCGCCTTCTTTAACATGTTGGCGATAAATATTATCGAAATTATAAATAATGGTCTCTTGAGGGTTATATTTTTTTAATTGTTGAGCAAAGGCATAACGGAAAAATTGATTTCCAAGCCTTCCGTCCATATATATATAAATCATATCAATGCTTTTAATATTAATAATGTGATGGACTTTTTACATGACCATAAGCTTTTACTATTCGATCATCTATTTCAGCTCCAATCCATACTATTTTACAATCTTTGTCCATTGATGAAACTGCACTGGAACAAACCGTAATTGCTATATTAAACTTTATGCCCATAGCACTCAGCAATTGTTGTGGTGCCTTAGTCTGCAAAGTTGTAATACCAGGAAAATATTTTTTGTAATCAAACTTATCTCGGGGATGAAGTTTTACCAAAATATTCTCTGCACCAAACTTATCAATATAAGGTTGATAAATTGCTAAAAACTCTTCCGTTTTTAAATGAGCATCCTCTATTAAAGGCTGACTAAACAATACTATTCTTTTACTGCTTAAGTGCTCTAAATTATGTAAAGCATAAACGTTTTTGATGTATTTTTGCTTGAACTCTGAAGAAGTTCTCCACAAATTTTCAAGAGATATTTGCTCAGAAGTCAATTTTAACTTCTCAAATAGTTTTCTATCAGAATCCGTTGTTACAATTCTTTTTTTACACCAGGGATTATAGCCGCCATAACGATTAAAAATACGTCCTACTTTAAAATTGTATACATAGGCCCCCAAAGAGGGGGTAAAAGAAGGCTCTTTTGGTACATGACTATACAATACCGAAAAAAAATTTGGACAATCTTCCAGTACAGTATATTGGAGATTATCAATCAACGGCGCAGAAAAAAACAAATGATCCTGTGCAAATATGTTTGATTTCCGTAAAGATACTCTATATTTCAAACACTTTAGTCTGTATTTTATACGATCTGAATTGGAATAGGATTTGAGTGGAGGCATAACTATCTTTGGCTCCAATTTGCATGGAGACAAATTACTCCCAACATAATAAGTAGTATTATGCAACATCTCGTCACTACTATATAATAAATAAAGAAGTAACGAATAAGTTGTATCTCCTACAAAAGAATATTTTTTACTCATTTTTTTAGAAATTTAGTTTTTATACTATTATAAACATAATACATGGACTCGTTCTTAGTCAACAAAGAAACTAACAAATAGATGAATATACCTGTTATAATCTGAATAGTTAATAATAGGTATATATTTAATGTAAGCCTACCTATCAAATATACAACAGAAGCCATGCCCAAAGCCATAATAAAATTTGGGCATACATCTATTAACTGTTGTTTATAAGAATATCCTATACTTTTTTTATTAGGATAGGAATTGACAAAATAGACAAATATATTAAAAAACAAAATACCCCATGCAATTGCTAATGGACTTATCATCATTGTTCCTAAAATTACTAACAGCATAATTGGCTTTTTAATGAATTCCAACTTGAATATAAGCCCTATTTTCCCTATAGCTTTCAATGCCTGCAAATTTACATTGCACATTATACCAATTGCCAAACAAAAACATAGCACTTGCATAAATGGAATGGATGGAGCCCATTTTTCCGTAAATACTAAGATGACAACTTTATCTGAGACTGCCGCTAATCCAAATAACATAGGCATCAATATAAATGTACTGATACGAATCGCACGTCTGAGAGCATTACGAACAGCATCCCTATCATCTTGAATTTTTGCCAAAGAAGGAAACAAAACCGCTTGAATAGTATCATCTATATTATTACAAAGTAAATTCGGAATACCTTCTCCTCTATTATAATAAGCTAAATCTGCAGCGGAATATTTTAAGCCAAGCGCATAACCTTTAACCTGACCGGTTATTGTACCAATTAATGTTGTACCCATATATTTTAATCCTTGACTAAATAAGGGTTTAAAACAACTATAAGAAAACCTAAATTTTGGATGCCAATCAAGCAGACAAAATATAACTATGGTACTTGTTATAGTAGAAGATATACTTTGACCTACTAAAGCCCAAGCTCCATAGCCATTGTAAGCCATATACAATCCTATACTGCCAGAGACTGCCAAACTTGCTATATTCGCATAAAAATACCATTTAAACATAAGCCTGCGCGTTACGACAGCATATTGAACACCTATTAAAGAGCCTAAAGGCATAGTCAATGCTAATACTCTTATAACAGATATAAGTAATGGTGTATTGACAGACTTGAAAAAACCTGCGAAAATTGGGGCACAGAAGAATATAATTAAATATAATATACTTGCAAAAACCAATTGAGTAACAAACATAGTGTTTAATTCCTCATCATCAACTTCTTTTTTCTGAATTAATGCTGGCGCTAAACCTCCGTTTGAAAAAATACCCATTAATACTAAAAACATTCCTGCTAAAGCTACAAGTCCATAATCTGACGGACTCAGTATGCGTGCTAAAATAACTGAAATAATAAAACTAATAAGTTGCCCGCTTATCTTCTGCAAGAATTGCCAAAGCATTCCATTTATCGTTTTTTTCTTTAAATTTTCTTCCATTATCTTTGTGATTCTATTAGCTTATTGTAATCTACTTTCTTCCTCAGTAAACGTTTTCTTTTTGAATTATAATGTGGAGATAATATGTCCTTTCTGTCATCATAACCATCATATCTAACACCAGCAAGATGCATTACAAGATAAGGCATCAAATCGGTCATATAAGGCAATCGAGAAGCTTTGCGAATAGCATCAAATGTATTTCTGCGCTTTTGAATGTATGAATCTGTACAATATATCCACAATGGTATTTGGAAATTTTCATACGCATTAGCATAATCTATATTTGCAAATGATGATCGTCCCCATTTACAGCTTATTCCTGGGGCAAACATTCCTTCCGAGTGGTCTGGCATATAGACAATAACTGCATCTTCATTTTTATAATAATCAACAATTTTTGATAATACGCTATCATTATATAAAATTGAATTATCATAATCACACATTATTTTTTGTGATTCCTTAGACAAATCTTTACGATTCAACATATTTACCGTAATATGTTTTTGATTTTGAGGACATCTTTGAGAATAGTCGAAATGCTGTCCTATCAGATGAAATATAGTAAAATCAGACTTGCCACCCCATTTAATCATGGATATTGACTTATCAACCAAATCTCCGTCATATTTATACATTCGTTCATTACGATGATCATATTGCAAACGAGCAAGCCTTTTATCATTTAAGAAGAAACCACCAGACAAATCGCAGATAGTACCTTGATTGGATGTTGAAGCAAATTGATTGGTAATGAAGGATACCTTATAACCAACTTTCTTCATGATAGCAGTAATCAAAGGATAATCACACCATTCATCTTTATCACCAACACCCCATGTGGTCATAAAACATTTGAAAGCATAACTTGTAATATCCCAAGGGGTAACGACATCATCAAATCTAACTAAGTTTCCATTTTGGTAATACCGCATTTGGTTGGGGGTGGTATTAATATGATAACCATATAAATGCGAATGGTGCTTGTTATAACTTTCACCAATAACCAATACAATATGAGGACATCCATCAGATTTTTTCTCAACTTTTACGTTCGAGCAAACAGTATATAACTTATCGACCTGCTGCTCCATCAAATGACAAGTCTTAAAGCTATATAATATACGAAATAACGTTTGAGGCATCAACTCATTATAGTCATTATGCTCTGTGTCTCTAATAATGATAGCCTCCATATCTCCTACGCTTTGTGAATTAAATGCCAGGAATTGTGACTTCTTTTGAGCAAATAAAAATGGAGAAAACTTGATGAACAATATTAAACCTATTAAAAAGCATCCCCAATAGAGATATTTAAAATAACGATGAATAAATTTAAATTGATCGAAATCCAAACAACGCCTACTTAAACAAATATGGAAAGCCGCTATAAATGGAACTATTAAGAATTTTATATTCAAAAAACTAGCCAGATAAGTCGTGAGAAATTCTCCAGATTCCCTGATATTGGTTTCTAAAACCAACTGCATAATCTGTGGATTAATTGTCGTGTGAAAGTTTTCTATACACACAATTTCAATTTCGCCAAAGATATATGCAAAAGCACAAAGAATAATAGTAATCCATTTCTGCCACTTACCTTTCAATAACGACAATAAGCTACATACTATAAACACATCCAGCAGGTATTCTACCAAGAATCGTATTTTAAAGTCAGGCACTCTGTAAGTCTTATAGGCAAATAAATATATAATAGCAGTTAAAGCAAACAAGCAAATAAAATTAATGGATTGTCCTTTCGCTTTTCGCAAATACTGCCATAACATTCCCTTCATCGTCTTTTGTTTAAGTTTTTCTTCCATATAATGAACTATATCCTATAGCATCATGATTACCACAATGCTATAGGATTCATTTTATCTTGCGTTATTATTTGAAATATATGGATCAATCTGAGATACAGACTCATCCATATCAAGCCATGCACGAGCGCAAGCCAAGTCTAGACCATCATCAATGTCACAACCTGTACGTTTGTCAACGACAAACTTATATGGGTGTCGACCATGGAAATATGACCACTCAATCATCTTCTCACGAGGTGCCATCAAGATACCATCAGTCACGAAGTACATGGTTGGCAATTGCTGTGAAGGCACATGCTTCAAGCCCAACTCATAGTTGAGAGGACCTTCCTCGGTCCAAATGTAACGCTTGAAACTCTCAACAGACATCAACGAGTCAAAACCCTGCTCCAAAGCTGGGTAATAGGCTGCGATGGCAGCACGATAATCCTTAGGGAAAACCAAAGGAGAAGTACAGGTAGCCCAAAGGATGTCATCACCCTCTACACTCTCTGCAATGTGACGAACGACCTCACCAAAAGTCTTGGTCTTTTCATCACAGTACTCAGGCGCACGCTTGTGAGTCTCTGCACCTGCTGCCTTAGCCATAGCTAACATGACATCCGAATCAGAAGAAACTACAATACGAGTAATTTCTTTCACTTGTTTCAACTGATTGATTTTGTTAACAAGAAGATTTGTTCCTGCAAAAGGAGCAATGTTCTTGTTCTTCAGTCTCGTGCTACCAGCACGGACTGGAATAATTGCTGTAATCTGTCTCATAATAAAAATTTATGATTAATAGCTGATAATAAAGTCAGTTATTTTCTTATGTTTTAATTTAAAAGTGGTTAAAACACTTTACTATCGTAACCATCTATATTTCCACACACCCTCTGAACCGCCTTTATTTAAAGGCGATTCATGAGATATTAAAAATAAGGAATAATAGGATCTAACATTTACTTTCGTATAAAGCAAGGTGTTGTTTTCGACTCCCCT
>OLGM01000229.1_pt1 | contig 41106 bp, 51 predicted proteins | sample 1606001 | NCBI WGS metagenome assembly OLGM01 (sample SAMN03283294) | human gut metagenome | biome: human-associated habitat; material: feces | host: Homo sapiens | place: Peru | collected 2012
TCCGCGTCAATGCGCTGTCTTTCTTCCTGTTGTGCCTGCTGTTCTCTCTGCGCGTTCTGTCTCTGTGCGTCAAATGCCTGCCGCTCTCTGTCCAGTTTCACGCGCTGGAGAGCAACGCTCTTGTCGATGCCCTCTCTGCCTGCCAGCAGTTCCGCTCTTGTGGCGTCCATCAGGTCTTCAATGCTCATGTTGCTGGGCGCTGCCAGCTCCGTCAGAAAACCTTCCAGCTCTGCCACACGCTCTTTTGCCGTGTCGCGTTCGCCGCGTACATGGTCATAGTCCAGGCCCTTCTGTGCCAGGACAGTCGCCTCTTCACGATTCACCTTCGTGATCTCGCCGAATCGCTTGAGTTCCATGAAAGGCTGGTCTTCCCCTTCCTGTGTCTCCTCGCTCTTCTGCTCGTCCGAAGTGCCTTGCTCCCCTTCCTGTGGTTTCTCTTCCTTCGGCTGGTCTGCTTCCGGTTCGGGTTCCTCGGCGGGAGGTTCCTGCGTTCCTTCGCCCGTTTCGTCTGCCTGCACGTCGCTCAGGTCGATATCGTTAAAGAAATCGTCGTCGTCATAGCTCGGCGTGGTACCCTCGCTCAGAGCGGCGGTATCCATGGTCTCAGGGGCGTTGTTCATTGCAGTTTCGTTCATGGTTTTATCTCCTTCTTGGCTATGGTCGGCCAAATATAAGTTGTTTCTTACAGGTATCCAAACCCGGTTTATCCGGGGTTAGAGCAGGTTTAAGCGGCCCAGGATGGTCACAACCTCGTCTCGCTTCATGGGTCGTTCCGGCCCTTCGCCGTTGATGATGCCTTTTTCCGTCGCCTTGGCCCAGTGGCCGTCCGTTCGGCTCCACACGGGTTCCAGCATCGTGTCGGCGTAGCGCATAGCTTTCTCAAGCAGGGCGTATGCCTGGGCGTCGGACATCTCATCCAACAGTTCGTTGATTTCCACGTCAGCCATCTCCTCTCTGTCTTCCTTTTCCAGTAGCTCATTGACTGCGCTTGCAATGCGCGGATGGAGATTGTAAAGGAAGTCGCCAGGGCAGGCCTTGCCCGACGTCCATCTGTGAACGACCATATTTTGCTTATCCCACTGGCCCATCAAAGATTTGTCGCCCTTCCAGAGCAGCTTCGGAATCCCGTTGCGCTGGCAAATGTCAGCCAGCAGTTTCACAAGGGCTTCAATTGCCGCCGCGTTCACCAGGTAGGGGGCCACATGGTCACTGGCAACTTCGATGGTCACAAGCTGGTGGTCGATTTTGTTCGATGTACACCAGGCCCGGTTCTCCTCGCCGCACACCTGGGCAATCGAACCGTCGCCGCCTACCACATAGTGGCAGGAAGCACCCAGCTTCTTGTCAGGAATCACAAACCGGGGAAGGTCTGCGAAGTTGCTGGCAGGCAAGTCTTTGCCGCCTGCGGTGCAGTGGATGGCTACACCTTTAATGGTTCCCTGTCTCGGCTTTGTCACGTTGGGCGAAAGCCGAACATAGGTGGGAAGTCTGGAATTACTCATTCTGCTTTACCTCCGGCAGACCTGCAATCGAGGTCAGAATAGACACGATACCGGCTAGGACAGCGGCAGAAGCCACCATCGGCCAGGAAACATCACTCAGCACAGCACCGGCACCGATACAGCCGATTGCCGTCTGTGCAATGGTTTTCACGGCACGAACCGCCGCCGCACAAGCCCACGCTTTCCAATTTCTCATTTCCTCACCTCCTAACCGGTTACAATTGGCAACCGTTCCACCTCATCCATGATGGTGTCCAGGTGTCCGTTGCCGCCAAGTGCCTTGTAAGTTCTGTGCATCTCCTGGATGTTCTCTTTGTCTTCCAGAGTGATGCCGCCAGCATCGACATACCGTCTGCCAAGAGAGCGTACCCGGTCTATCATCAAGACTTTCTGCGCTGCTGCTAGTGCATTCAATTTGTCATCTTCTTTGTCTTTCTTCATCCAATACCGGTTCAGAAGGGCTACCACAATGGCAGAGAACCCGCTCGAACCAAGCACGATGCCGATGATCTTGAAAATGGGTTCCATTACACCATCCCCTCTGTCGTCCCGGTTGCGTTCACCTTGCGCTGTAAGGCAGAGTATCCGCCGCCGGTGGGAATGTCAGGCTTTTCTTCCGGGGCCGCTACGGGCGCGTTTCCGGGGTCTTGTACGCCCTGCATGGCCTGTTGTGCCTGCATCTGTGCCGCCTCCTGCTGCTTCATCTCCTGCACCAGCTCACGTCTAGCAGGAATGTAGCCGTCCGGAATTCGCTCCAGATACTGTGTGGTGCTGATTCGTCCCATCTTGAGCAGGTTGTCCAGCGTCTGGATGGAGGCGATTTCCGAGTAGTAGGAGCTTGCACCAACGTCCAAGCGCATTGCCATAGGAATCTTTTTCAGCACGGAAAAGTCAAACGGCAATGGCACTTCGGGAGGCGGCTGCTGTCCAACGAACTGAAACGCCTGCTCCACCTGCTGTGGGGTATCCACGTCTACAAAGCGTTTTCCGTAGTAGGCACCCATGAAGTCGATATAGATGCGGTACAAGTCCTCAATGCTCTTGTAAAGGTTCTGCTTCGTCAGCTCAGAGGGCGTGGAAGCCGCTCTCTGCAAGGCGATGATTGCCGACGTATTGTCCGGTCGAGTATCGCCCAGCGCTACGGACGTCGCACCCAAACTTTCCTCTGTCTGATTTACTGCCAGCTCGATGAATTGGGAAATCTGGGGGGAAATGGTCGCCGGGTCGATGATTCGCGCCACGTTGTTTACGTCGCCGCCGTTGATGCCAATGGCCGCCCCAATGCGGTTGTCCCACTTAGAGACCCGCGTCTTGTCGTAGACGATCTTAGGAAACGCCGTAGTCATCAGGGACAGCATGGACATGGCATAGGTTTTGTTGATAAAAATCTGGTTGGGAATCAGGCCGGTAATCATGGCCTGCCCGTGATAGCAGTCCTGAACATAGTCCCAGTTCAGCCAGGTAATGGGATATCGGGACAGCTTCAAGTCCCATGCTTCCCGCACCAGAGAAGTCCTGGTACTCTCACATCCCCAGATGTGGCCCGTCTCTTCATCTCGCCACAGCAGCAGAAGCACCGTCACTTTGTCGTCGGTCTGCTTCACGTCGTCCAGATAGGTGTCAGAGCTATCCGGCTGAATCAGACCCCACGTCTCAATGCCGTTTGCTTTGGCCTTGCGCTTGGTGTGGCCAACGATCTCCCGCTTGGAAATTAGGATATAGGGCTGGTTCTGAACAAGCCGGTCATTGGGGTTCCCGAAAAAGACCTGCGTGTTTTCCAGAATTTCCGTGACGATCTTCCCCTTGGCCTGCTGGCCCGTCTCTGCGTCCGGGTCCCAATAGGTGTAAGTACACCCATCCCCATCCACAGCGGCGTTTCTCGCGTACTCTCGCATGAGGGAAGAGATGTTCAGATGCTCGGTCAGGCTGTCCAGTTCCTCATTGACAATGCGGACCGGCGTGGCTAGCTCTTCCGTGGCAGGGGTGGCTGCCAACGGGGTCGCATTGACCTTGATGTTGTCCGACGTGATAGAGGCCACCGTGAACAGCGCTACTCGCTTGAGGATGTTGAACACAGGGGTAGGCAAGCCGTTTGAGATAACACCTTCCCACTGCTTGCCGATGAAGAAGTTCTCATTCACGCGGACGGTCTCATTGAGATTGATGTTGCTGTTGAAGAGCATCCCGCGCTCATACATCTTCCACACGGCGTCCGGGGTCAGGGTGATTCCATTGGCACCGAATAGGTCAAGCCCCGCTGTGTTCGGGGTCTCAGTCTTCGCTTTCTTCAAGGTTCTTCACCGCCTCCCGTGCTACGCTCGCGTCGTAAGACATAATGTTGTTGATGCCGCTGAGCATCCGCTCTTCTCGCTGGTCCAGCGCCTTGCGGTCTTCCATGTACTCTTCCAGCTTCTCGAACTTCTTGGCAGACTTGTCAACTTCTTCCACACAACTGTCAACATCTGCTTCCACTTCGTCCAGTTTCCGACGAAGCTCACGGATATGCTCATTGGCAACCTTCAACTTCTCGTCCGTTTTGGATTTAGAAAGCGACAAAACAGCCACTTTGTCGGTTAACTTACCGATCATCAATTCCAGCTGTCTGATTTTCAGCTCAAGCAGCTTCTTCAAATTCAGAGCAGTTGCCATGAAAGCGAAGAACACGACCAGTAAGCAGACATAATACAGCTCCATTGTTTCCTCCTTATCCAGCGCCGAGATACCCAGCAGTCACTTCCCCGCCGGTCATGTATCCTGCGTAGTCTTCCGGCGCATCGTCCTCTTCGTCGTCCCAGAAGACAGGTTCTTTCTCTTGAATGGCTTCTGCCGGGAGCACACGACTTACGCAGTAGTAGCGCACACCATCGACCGTGTGGGTCACTTCGTGTGGGTCTTTGGCGCAGTCGTTCGGATTCTTCTCATCCGCCTGAATGTCCTGAATATCCCCAATAGCACCCTTGCAGGTGTCGAAGAACAGCAGGCCGGGCAGCTTATCAGGAACTGTGCCGTCATCCCGGCGGAACATAGCCTGCACATGTGGGTCACGCAAAGGATAGGGAGCCATAGCTTCCTTCATCATCATGTGACCCTGAACGCGGTTGTTGTCTGCTTTGATTAAGCCCACCTGGTTCAGCATAAAAACTTCTGCCATGGTCTTGCCGGTGTCCTTCTGCCTGCTCCACATATCCGGCGGCGCATAGGTAGCCGCGATGTGTTCCCCCGGAAGGGTCAGCTCATGTATCTTGTCCGCCGCTTCCTTGACGATCAGGCCCTTATGGGTGAACTCTCGGTAGCACCAGGAACGTCCATCCTCATCCACCGCCCACCAATAGCAAGCAAACATGTCCAGGCCGTAGTCAAAGCTCCGGTATCTCTGCCAGTGGTCCGGAATCTTAAAGGGCTTCACCACATGGGTAGCAACGGAAAACTCCGGGAAGTAGTTTCCGCCAATGGCGTTCCAATCGCCATAGCGGTAAGCCTTTCGCTTGTCTTCCGGCATATTTGCCAGCATCCGTACATAGCCGGGAGAAGAAGCCATCAGGTGATAGTTGTCTTCCACCGTGGCAGGGATGAAGCTGTAATCATCCGGGTTCTCATTTTCTTCCGGGTTGTCCGAGTTGAGCTTGAAGTCCCGGTCAATGAAGAGCCGCTTCACCCATCTGTGCCCAACACCGCCGGGGTTACAAGTCAGGTACATCCGCTTTGGGAACTCATTGACACCACGAAGACATCCGCCAAGGAAGTTGAACGCTCTTTCAGAGAACTGCGTTGCCTCGTCAATGAAGATCCAGTCATATTCCAGGCCGTTATATTCGTCCTCAGAAGCATCCCCGGCCCAGTGGCCGAACTTGATGGTCGAGCCATTGTGGAAGGTCATCAAATGTGTCGTAGCGTTATAAGCCGCGGCTTCACGTGGAACCATTTTTACTATTGGCCTAATATGATTTTCTTCGAGCTCGACATATGTCCTTCTCATAATGAGAATACGTATGCCTGGGTTGGTGAAGGCTGCGCCTATCGCTTTAATTCGCACAGCGTGTGTCTTACCACCGCCCTTAGCACCACCATAGGCTGTATAGGTTGTCCGTGACATGTAGAAGAGCTTCTGCTTTGCGTTAGCCTCTCCAGGGTCCCAGACGATCTCCTTCTTCCCCTGCCCCCGGTACATTCTTCTCTTTGCCACGAACTCACCCCATTTCAGGCAACAAAAAAAGGCCAGCCACCTAGAAATTTCTTTCTAGGTAACTGACCCCATTCGGCCCATCCTACCCACCACTTAGAGTAGGGTTATTCACTTCTCTGTGGTGCAAACAACCTTTCTGTGTGTCTGCACCACCTTGACACTGTTGTTCTTTCCCGGAATGACCTCTACCCGGTCTCCCCTGGAAAGTGCTGCCTCAATGGCAGCGATCACCTTTGCATTGAGAGAAACCAAGTAGAGCATCCCCTTTCTTATTCGGCGCGAGGAGGAGGATTTGAACCCCCGCAGGCTATATAGCCCCTAGCGCATTTCAAGTGCGCCCTCTTCAACCATGCTTGAGTATCCCCGCATATAAATGCCCTACCAGAATTGCACTGGCGCTCTTGTCCCAAAGAGAGCTGCTCTTTATGGGCCGCAGCTTATCACATAGGAGGGCGGTAGAAACCAATGAAAAGACCGCACCGAAAGGAGCCAAACTCTAGGTCATGCCCTAAAGCCCAGCACATGGCCCGTCTTTCCGGGCTGTCAGCCTGCTTCTGGTCGTGGCATGGCCTTGTACCTGCTATCCAAGAGTGTGCCCAAACCGAATAGCAAACCACGCTCGCATATCGCAGACATGCTGAAAAACAGAGATAAGAATGGAAGCGAATTTCACTTCCTTTCTGTTCTGTATTTTCGCCCTCCCTGGTGAAGAAGAGCTGCTGGTACCCAGTAGAGGAATTGAACCCCTAAACACAACATGCCATATCATGTCCGTAACCTTACACTAGGTATAGTTGTTTATAAACTGTATATGTGTCGAGTTTCCTGTTCTATATTTTAGAGTGGCTTTTCTGAAATGGTGCCCCCCGTTTTTCTGGGGGTATGGTTGTTTATGAGTGTGATGTATCGGGGGTAAGTCTCAAGAGTGTGTGTAGTCTATACAGGGGCCGGCCGCCAGAGGAGCCACCCTTTTTCCGCCACACCCTCACTGTTGAGTAGGGGGGTGGTAGGGGTACCCCCCTATATAGTAGGGCCGCACACACCCCCGCCCCGCGCGGGGCCACGCGCCCCCCGGCCCCCACCCCCCAGGCCCAGGCCCGTGCCCGTGCTGGTGGTGGTGTGCCTGCTGTGCTGGTGTGTGATAGCCTGTCAAATCCCTGTCAGATCAGGATAAAACCCTTATATATCAATGGGTTAGCTATGCCATAATAGCAGAGAAGCGCAGATACATATATATAATAGTGTATCTACGCTTACTACTTAAACGCATCCGCGCCGCCCACACCCTGAATTTTGAGAGTGATAGTTGCGCCCTGATCTCCTGTATTGATTGGGCTATCGGTGTACCCACCGTTTTTGGTTTGTTTGAGCTGGAATATTGCAGCCGTTCCAGCTTTGGGATCGTGCTCAAGCATGGTGAGCAAGCGGTGTTCCCGGAATTGCTGCAGCCTTTTTAGTGGTGCATCGTATCCGTGATATGTGTCCCCCTTCTCCCCTCCCCGCCCATACCTTTCCAACGTTGCGGGGCTTACCTGGAGGAATTTACACAACTCAAAATCAGTGGGGATAAGCTCTTCTTTTTGGCACTTTTCAATAAATTGTGTAATGAAAAGGTCCAATTTTTGTGGAGAATCAATCTTTTTCTTGTTTGCCATTGATTTCATCTCCTTGCTTAAAATGTTTTATATGTTTGAAAGTATACAAATCTTAATCCTGCTTTTGTAAGTCAAGTATACCATACGTTATCAAGATAATCAAGAGGAATACGAAAAGTATTATTAGAAAATTTAATGGAAAGGGCCTGTTACCATCAGGGAATTTGATGGGTTGAAACAGGCCCTTTGATACTCTCTTATATATACTTATATGCTCTCTGTGCCCTCTGGCGTGGGCTGTGCGGCGTCCTGGGTTTGGGATAGGTAACTGTCCATCCGTGCCCTCACAGCGCCCAGGATAAACCCTTGCAAGCTCTCTCCGGCATCCGCCGCCGCTTGCCTGATCTCCCGGCCCTCATCCTTGCTAGGCCGCAGCATGATAGCATCCCTCCCAGCCTGGTACCGCTTTACAGCGCCCTTCTGGGCCTCTGTGCCCTTGTAGTTATCCGTAGCCATGGCATCGCCCTCCTGATCTATTATCTCTTATATTGTATCACGGCTCCCTTTGTGAGTTAACTCATAAAATTGCACAAAAACTATGAGTTAACCTTGTGCAGGTTTACGGCTTGACTTATGAGTTAACTCATAGTAAGATAGAGCCATCAAAGGGAAACACCCCAACAACAGGAGGCAAACGAGATGACAGACATCCAAATCCGCGAATGGTGCGAGGCTCACGTTGACGAACCGGTTAAGCAGTTTATCAATGAGGGAAACGATTACAAATACTTGCACTCCATCGAATACGAAAACGGCGATACCTACGAATTTACCGTTGTGGGCCGCTGGATGGAAAAGAAGACGATCCGCATCAACGGCGAAATCGTGAAAGAGTTTTAAGGAGGAAACACACCATGAAAAAGATCATTGCTTGCCTGCTGATTGCAGCCGCCGCATTCCTGGCCGGACACCTCACCACGATCTACACGCTGGAGATCGAAACAGACGGCGACGGAGACAGCGCCATTGTTACCGTTTTCGGGCAGGAGCACTTCTACGGCATCAACGGCTACACTATCGACTAACTCTTCCGGGCCTGGGCGGTGTCCCACAAAACGCCGCACCCCATAAATAAAATACAGGAGGTAAACACCATGAAATTTTTCGGGTCCTGCCACTGGGCGGTGGTTAGCACAAAGCCGGGCGAGCTTTACGATGATGGGAAGCCTAGAACGTCCTGCACCGCCATCTTCTGCTATCACTACTTAGCAGAAGAGTTTATCGAGAAGGTAATCCCCGCCGAAACCCGCGACCGTTTCCAGATCGTCCGCATGGAAGAACTAGACAACAACGTTATTTTCTAAGGCCGAAACGCCCCTTCCGGGCGTCTGCCGGAAATAGCCTACCGGCACTGATGAGGCAGGCTAAAGGGATTGCAAAGCAAAGTGATTCCTGGTAAGATTAAAAAACGGAGGTAACAGAAATGAAAAAGAATATTGAAAAAATTGTCGTGACAGACAGGTCCGACTATGACCCCAACCTCTGCTGTACCGGCGGCAGGTACGCATACTACACAGAGTACGCAAGACAGGCTGACGGCCTTTGGACCGTTAGCTATGACACAAGTGCAGATTTTGAATTTTGTCCATATTGCGGCCGGTTCGGCTGCGACGAGTGCGACGAATACGAGCGTATCTCGACGAGCGAGATGCTAGAGCGTCTCGCAGAGGACGCGGCCAAGGATGGAGTCACCATCGAGTGCTACGGCTCCCGCCCGGAGCAGGACGATGAGCCCCTCATCGTCCGGGTTGATGAATAAAAAACTAGGAGGAAGCAAAATGAATAAATACCAGATAGATAAATACCAAGATTTCAAGGAAAACTTTTTCGCGTTGAAAGCGGCCTTGATCTACTTGAAGAACGCACAGGAGGCACACAGAAAGATTAGAAAGGAAGCTATAGAATCTACAACGAAGAAGCTCTTCCCAGGGTATGACGAAGAACGTTTCGCCGCTCTTTGCAACAAAAAGAAAAGCGAAATGGGAAGCGACGATGCCTCTTTCTACGAAGAAAGCGGCTTCGACCGTGGACGAGTGAGCGCCTTGTTTGGCATCCATGCACCAGAGAGCGACATTCTCATTGAGTACCAAAAAGTCCAAGAGGATGCAGCTTGGAGACTTCGACGTAAGTTGCAAGAAGTTGTATCTTATAGCTCCGACTTTTGGAAGGGGGAACCTTGGGAAGATGAGGTAAAGGAGTTAATGCAAAAAATCAATGGAGGAAACGAAAAATGAAAATTACAGCAGCAGTCGTGAGTAGCGGCTTTTCCAATGTTTCGGACAGCGTCTTCTTCTGCCGCCCGGATTGTGAGGAAAATCTCTCTCGGTACCTGGATGGATACCAGTTTGATTGGGTAGAAATTGAACTCCCTGACAGCATCGTTATTGGAGAACCTGGCTATGGAAAGCCGGAATACGTTGCTCTCGATCTGGATGCCTACAAGAAGAACCCTAACACGAGTATAACGGCCGATGCGACCAGAGAATACGACCCGAAGACAGGAAAATGGACCCATGAAATCTACATCGTTTGCAGATGCGGTTTTGAAACCGCATGGACACGCACCGTTGAATATTGAAAAACTCACGGCATAACACCCCCTAGACAAACAACGAAAGTTGTCATATAATGCGCTTGTAATCCTTCGCAGGATTCAGCGCGACAATCCCCCTTCCCGGTTATCAGGACCGAGAGGGGGGATACCTTTTTGACAGAAATTTGACAGGCTGGAATAGGTAATTATGGGTAAAAATAGGGCATTTTAGGGCACGAAAACAGCTCAAAAACAACCCATAAATAGGCGTAGAAAAACCCGCAAACCGTTGGTATTCAATGGTTCGCGGGTTTTCGGTTGTTCGGATTCAGAGTTTTATCTAATCAAGACACGACGACATATTAAAACCCCTTATTTATCAACGCTTTCCTCGTTTTCTACATCATCTTGACAGAGAAATTGATTCAGCCTCTCCGTTGCCGCTTTCTTCTGCCGTTTCCTGATATGCGTGTACACGTTCAGCGTGGTTTGGATATCCGCATGCCCAAGAAGGTCCTGCATATCCTTCATCCCAACGCCAGCTTCATATAAAATCGTGGCGTAATAGTGCCGCAGCTGGTGAGATGTAACAGTCACTCTCCATTTGTCCAATCCTCGCAGTTTCTTTTTCCCCTCCGGCTGTTCTTTCTCTTCTGCCAACCCCGCAGAAATACACCACCGCTTCCATGCGCGGTGATACTCATTTGCTGTCATGTAGCCGTTTTTTCCCTTAAATATCATCCCGCTTTTGTCGCGTGGAAGCCGCCGTTTCAGCTGTTCCAACAGGGATATCTCCCGTTCTCCTGCATCCGTTTTCGGCGTTTTCACGCGTGGGATACCATTGATAAATTCGACGGAATGTTTCACACTGATCAGATTTTTCTCCCAATCAAAATCTTCCCAGCGCAGAGCCAGCAGTTCAGCGCGGCGCATCCCAGTAAACGCCTGCAGCAGCGGAAACATCCCGAATCCTTCACCACCAAATGCCGCCCGCACCTTATCCATTTGATCGTCTTCCGGCGGCTCCCTAGTCCCTTTTGGCAGGTTCCCCGGCAGCTTTGCAGATCGCGCTGGGTTGTATTTAATCATACGCTTCAAAATAGCGTAATCAAAAATCCCGTTCATCACGTTCTTGCGCTTGGATACCGCGCTGAATCCCAACCCCTTCGCCGCTACACTCTTCAAAAAATCCATGATTTCATCAGCGTAGATATCACCAATGTTCCGCCCAGAAAACCAGTCCTTCGCTTCGCGCAGAGAGGGCATGTACCCGTGTTCCGTGTTCCAGCCGACCTTATCCACTTCTATCTTAAATTTGAGCCAATCGTCCGCCACCGTCTCAAACAGCACGGCCTTCTCCTTGGCTTCCTCTTCGGCCCGGTTCCACTCAGCTATCTTCCGCCTAACTTCCTTCTGCGTCTTCCCGTAGAAATACTTCGGCTTCGCCATCCCCGGCAGCTTCACTTGCTCCTGCCACCGTCCGTCCTTGCGTTTAATCATTGCAATTTACCTCCACATGTGTTATAGTGTGAGGGTATCCATACCAGATACAACCCCCATAGAACCGTCCAGGCCTGCGTCAACTCCTGGACGGTTCTTCCCTTTTGTCGATTAGCTCCCAGTTTCTACCTTTTCTGTTGTTCCTGCGTGGTATCCTGTCCCTGGTGACTGTATCACAGCCTCCGCAGGAAGGACCGCGTATAATGAAAGCAGAAATGGAGGGAACCATGAACAACATCGAAAGAGTGGCTGCTTTTATCGACAGCCGAGAAGAAGCGGAATCTATCCGTCTCCTACTCTCCCATACTTTTAAGCCACGCTTCTATAAGCTGGACAAAGGCTATCAGCATATCGGCCTGGTTGTCGGTGAGGTCCTCGCCGGGCTTGATAATCCCCCTGCTAACAAGTAAATCCTCTAACCACTCCTTCGTCCCCCTTGCGCCTTTCGGCGTGAGGGGGTTTTCTATTTCTCCCGGCCTCCTTTCGAGATCATCCAGCGTGTACCCCATAGCATGGGTAACATCGCGCATCGTTCCAAGCGTTGGGTTTTTCGTAACTCCAGCAAATAACTTCGTAAGCGTCGGTTCAGGGATACCAGACGCTTTTGCTATTTCTGCTGTGGTTTTCCCACACGCTTTTTTCATAGCTTTCAACGTATCTAGCACATTTCTCACCTCTCTTTCTGCGCCTAAAGAATACCATATTATACGGAAAAATGCAAGAAGGAAATTTCCAAAAACGGCAAAAAACCGCTTGACATTTACCGTATTCGGTAGTATTATAATGCCAGAACAACCGAGAACGGTAGAAGGGAGGAGCGAGATGTTTCCAAACTTGGAAGCTGAAATGGCAAGGCGCGGATTGACGCCGGAAGACATTAGCCGGGCAATCAAAATATCGCCTAGATCAGCTCGGAACAAGCTATCGGGTTTATCCTGCTGGAAATACAAAGAGGCAGTTCGCATCAAAGATATTTTCTTTGCAGGCATGGACCTTGAGTTCTTGTTTCGAGAAGTCAAAGAAGAATAGTGTGAGGCCGCCCAGGTTTCCCTAGACGGCCTCCTACGGTGGTTATTCGGTTGGCGGGTGACAGCGGCTACAAGGCGTGTAACCGTCCTCTATGGCCTCTGAGAGCGTTGTCTCTATCTTGCTTTGTCTCAGGTAGGAGCAACTCTCTCGATGGTACTTCTCCCCTGTCCTGGTCACGTAGACGATGATCTCATCACTGGCACTTGATGAGGTTTCGGTTTCGTCCAGGTCTCCGGCAGAGCAAGTATCCTGCGCGTTGGTGTCGTAGCTCGGTTCTGGTTCCTCTTTTGGTTCCGGTTCCGTCTCCGGTTCCTCTGTTTCCTGTTTGCCAAGAAGAGCGTTCTTCTCTTCCGTGAGTTCCTGGACCTGTGCTTTCAGGTTTGCAACAGCGGTTCCGTATCGCTCTAGTTCGGTTTGCTTTTCGTCGAGTTTGGCAAAGTAAACATCTTGGTTATTCTCGCCGACATACTCACCGGTAGCAAATCCAGCCCAAACCGCGATAACCATCGCGACGACGATCACAATGACATGCCACGCTTCCCAAACTCTCTTGGGTTTCTCTGGTGTTTCAACAGATTTGTTTTCGTCTTCCATCCCTATCCACCCCCTTCCTGGACCCACTATACCAGGTTCAGGGCCGACATGCAAGAAAGGAGGGCCAAAATGCCCAGAGAGTTACCCGGCTTCCGTGACCAGCTGGAAGACATTCTGTCCTTCAGCAACGGGAACAGAATCTTGACAAAAGAGGAAGTCCAAATCTACACCGGCAAAAGTAGAAACTGGTGTGAGAAATATCTCGCCGTTGGAAAAGGCGGCATCACCGCCCACGTCCTTGCCAGAAAGCTGGTGAGCCTATGAGTGATTCCGGACACACCACCCGAAAACCTGGGCGAAATCAGCGCTGGGACGTGAACGCGATCCGCTGGAACGCTGTCGCAGGTACCGACCGCAAGCACACCAAAGGATGTGAGGGATGCCGGTATCACGACTACTACGGAGACTGCATTTACATTCTGGTGGAGGGCCACCGGCGCGGCGTCCCCATGAACCCAGGCGGCGGATGCAGCAAAAAGGCTGTGGGAAGAACAAAGAGCGGTAAGTTCATTTTGACGGATACACAGAAGCAGATCGCCAAGACAAGCAAGGCTTGGGACTTCGACGTGGAGAAAGCCGCTCAGTTCTATGAGCTGGGCGATTCCGACACCGCCATAGCCAACAAGCTGCACTGCCGGAAACAATCTATCCTGGACTGGCGCAAGGCTACCGGGCGCGTGTCCAACTACATCCGACGCCGGGAGGGTAAGCTATGATTTACCGCATCCGACACGTCCGTCTGAACGACGATGGACACGTCTGCTGGGAAGACCACCGGCGGACAGAGTACAAATCTGACCAGAAAACCCTTCTGGGTCAGATCATCACACGAAAAATCAGAGGCGGCAAAACCCGGACCTACCGCGTGGAAGCTGCCAAGTTAGAACCAAAGGAGATGCTGAAATGAACGCAGTACAGGCTATCAAAGCCAAGCATGACCTGGACGCTCTGCTCAGAGCCATCGCTCCCAGAATGGAGGAAAACGTCAAGGCCCGTCGTGCCAAGGAAGCCAAGCAGCACAAGTTAAACGCCGTCATGGCTAAAGCAGGGATTCCCCTGCGGGTGCTGTGATGACCCACGACCATCCCGTGTATCGGCGTTGCATCCGGTGTTCCAAGCACTGGAACGTGAGCGCCATCGAACCAGGCCCGGACGTGTATGTCTGCCCGGTCTGTGCAAACTTTTTGGAAAGGATGTTGAAGAAGTGAAGAAAACCGTGGAGATCACCCGCGAGATCATCCGTGACTTCATCATGGAGGAACCCATCGACTTCGTGGATTTCTGTCAGTCAATCTACGAAGCGGAGGTTTTGGCTTACCTAGACCATCGCTCCGACGATTTCAATGAGTGGATTGACTGCCGTCTCAGAGGGGAGGGCTGACCATGGGGATTCCTGTGCTTTTATATGGCAAGTCCGGCAGCGGCAAGAGCCGTAGTCTCAAGAATTTCTCCACCGATGAGTTAGTTCTCATCAACCCAATCGGCAAGCCCCTTCCCTTCCGGGGCAAGTTCAAGTGGACGCTCATCTCGGACAACTACAATGAGATCAAGACGTGGTTGTCCAAGATGCCCGTAGACACCGCCGTGATCGACGATGCAGGTTACCTGCTCACCAACCACTTTATGAGAGGCCATAGTGGCCCCAAAGGTGGCGGGAACACGTTCGACCTGTTCAACGCCATTGCAGACGAATTCTGGCAGCTCATGTCGTTCATTCAGTACAGCTTGCCTGCCAACAAAATCGTGTACATCATCATGCACGAGCAGGCAGACGACTACGGAAACACCAAGCTCCGTACCATCGGCAAGTTGCTTGACGAGAAAGTCTGCATTGAGGGCATGGTTACCATTTGCCTTCACTGCTTAGCGGACAAAGACCACCACTATTTCCGCACAAACAGCGACGGCGGAGACATCTGCAAATCGCCCGAAGACCTGTTCCCGTTGGAGATCGAGAACGACCTCAAGGCGGTAGACACGGCTATCCGCGAGTATTGGGGCATTACCCCGGAACCCGCACAGGAGGCCCCTAATGGGCAGGCCTGACAGCGGTGTGGCGCGGTATCTGTTTGCCACCGCCACCGTGAGAGTGGGGTTCCCGGTAGACTTCCGGGGGAATGTATCCCTCAGCTGCTATCAATGCCCCTTCTATCAGCGCAACTATCGTTCTTGTGGCCTGAACAAGAAGATCGTTGCCTATCCCGAACACTATGTAGGGGACGAGTGCCCCTTAGAAATCGAAAAGGAGACTGACGAATATGAGAAAGTTTGATTGGAACAACATCACCGCAAAGGACCCCGACGAGTTCAGCCTTCCCGAACCCGGCGGCTATATCGCCCAGATTACCGCCGTGGAGGACCGCGAGGACAAGGAGTACATCCTTGTCGAGTGGGAGTTTGCTTCCGGTCAGTATAAGGGAGACAATGGTAAGACCTACTCTCGCGCTGGTTTCTGGCCTGCTCCTTACTACGCCAGCTACAAAGCGGACAATATCGGCTACTTCAAGCACTTCAAGGATGCTGTGGAAGCCTCGAACCGTGGATATGTATTCACCGAGGATAACATCCAAAGCCTGCGTGGGAAGTTTTTTGGCGTTGTCGTGACCCAGGAGGAATACCAGAACAGCAAGGGTGAGATCAAGAACAGCCTCAAAGCAAAAAACTGCGTGTCCATCCAGGATATCCAGACCGGCAACTTCAAGGTGCCGAAGAAAAAGCTGCTCAGCGGTTCCGCCCCGGCCCCTGCCCCTTCCTACGCTTCCCCTGCCCCCGCCGCTGACCCCTTCACCAGTGCCAACCCCTTCCAGGATATGACGCAGGACAAGGAACCGTTGCCCTTCTAAGGGGGTGAAGTTATGGTAAGTCAGCATCACTTCGACGTTAAAGTTGCCGAGAAAGTAGGCGTTCATGCTGCTGTCTTGCTCGATAACTTCAATTTCTGGATTGCGAAGAACCAAGCAGACAGGAAACATCTTCACGACGGGAAGACCTGGATGTACATCAGCAAGAGAGGTCTTACCGAGTATTTCCCGTACTTGACAGAGCGGCAGATTAAGTATGCTTTGTCTAAGCTGGAAGAGAGTGGAATGATTCAGAAGGGTAACTTTAACAAAAGTCCGTATGATCGAACACTGTGGTACACCGTGACAAATGTGACCCAATCGACCGGACAAAATTGTCCAATGGCATCGGACAAAATTGTCCGACCTATACCAGATACTAACACAGATACTAACGCCCCCTTATATAGTCCCCCAGAGGGGGAACCCACTCCCAAGCGAGAGCGAAAAAGGTTTACTCCTCCCAAGCTGGAAGAGGTCGAAGCATATTGCCGAGAGCGGCAAAATGGTATCGACGCTTCCAAGTTCATTGACTACTACGAAGCAGTAGGCTGGAAGGTGGGCAAGCAACCCATGAAGGACTGGAAAGCTGCTGTCCGAACCTGGGAACGCAGGGACGCAAGCAACGCCTCTTCCCAAGCAAAAAAAGAAGAGATTTACCGCGCCCCGGTGTTCGTGGGTTACGACGAAGAAGGGCGGGGAATCTACAAGTAAGCGTCTCGCAGTGTTTTACAGCCCTAGGAGCGTTCCTAGACCCTATACCAGTATAGTTACCCTCGAAGAGGGCTAGGAGCGTTTCTAGGTTTGAAAACAACGACAACAACAAGGAGAATGTAACATGAGAGAAACTAGCTGGAACTTCATTACTGATGATACCATGGCATACTTCTCTAGCAGTGAGCAGAGATGGATCACCAAGATCAGAAAGCTGGCTGAGCAGAACCCCGAAGAAGTGACCATCCTCAAGCAGCCGCAGGAAAATGGCGGCGTGATCTATGCTCAGGTTCCCCCGAAGTGGCTGAAGGTCTCTCCTCCCAGAAAGGTGAACTACACGGAGGAACAGAGAGCGGCCATGGCTGAGCGCCTGCGTCGGAACCGCCAGGAAAAGGCATGAACGAAGTAACGAGCTACAACCTGGATGCAGAGTTAGCCGTTCTAGGTTCCATCCTCATCGACCCCAGAGTATTCCCGGAAGTCCGGGAAGCTCTGCGGGTGGAGGACTTTGCTTCTACGCTGAACCAAGAAATTTACAGGGCCGCCGCCGCGCTGGATAGCGCTGGGAAGACCATCGACCCCGTGACTATCCTGGAAGCCTGTCGAAAAGCCGGTGCCCTGCAAGGAAACGAAGGAACCCAGTATCTCATGCAGCTCATGGAGATCACCCCTACCGCCGCCAATGTGTCCGCCTATATCAAGCTCACGCGAGAGGCATCCATGCGGCGGCAGCTCCAGGAGATCGCCAGGAACATCGAGACAGAAAGCATCAGTCACACTTCCCCGCGAGAGATTATAGCTTCCGCTCAGAAAGCCTTGCAGGGTATTGAAAGCAACGAGAGGAACCAGGAAACCATCAGTTTCTCCGATGCTCTGGCTGACTTCCTGGTCCTTCAGGACGAGATTCAGACCGGTGTATGTTTATTCATAAAAACTGAATACAAATACATTGACAGAGTGCTGGGTGGTGGCTTGCTCAACAGCGGATTTTACCTGCTGGCAGGCCGTCCGGGCATGGGTAAGACCACGCTGGGATTGAACATCGTCCGTAAGGTAGCGAAGAAGGGATTGCCGGTGCTGTTTGTTTCTTTGGAAATGTCCAAGGAGCAGATCACGCAGAAGCTTCTAGCCCTGGAAACCGGCCTCTCCACGCAGGAGCTTGTCGGAAAGATGGATGCCCAGGCCGTGGACAGGGTGACAGAAGCGGCTACGCAGATACACGGCCTGCCGCTGACGCTGAACCGCAAGCCGGGTGCCACGGTGTCTGACATAGCGAATATGGCCCGCGCCGTGAAAGGTCTAGCCATGATTTGCGTGGACTACGTCGGTCTCATCGAGCCGGACAACAAGCAGGTCAAGCGCTATGAGGGGGTGTCCCAAGTCTCCCGTGACTTGAAGCGGTTGGCCTTGCGCCTGAATATCCCGATTCTCGGCCTAGCCCAGCTCAACCGGGAAGTTACCGGGCGGACGGACAAGCGCCCTGTAATCTCTGACTTACGGGATTCCGGCGGCCTGGAACAGGATGCAGACGGCATTATTCTACTGCATCGTCCAGACTACTACGACCCCGAATACAAGCACGACCCTGTGACCCCCGTTATCCTGGAAGCCACGGTAGCCAAAAACCGCCACGGCCCCACCGGTAAGGTAACGCTTGACTACTACCTGACCAATGGCCGGATTTTGTAAAGGAGGTACCATGCTCTTTGTAATTCCCTTGCCCCCCGTGACCAAGAAGAACTCTCAACGCATCATCAAAGTCAATGGGAGGCCCGTCATCATCCCGTCTGCGAAGTACGTCGCTTACGAACGGGAAGCCATCAAGCACTTGCAAGCCTATTTCGGTGGCAAAGAGCCGCCCAAGATCGACTACCCTTGTAATGTAGAGTGCCAGTTCTACATGCCCACCCGCCGCCGGGTAGACCTGAACAACCTTCTCGAAGCTGCAACGGACGTGCTGGTTCGCGCCGGTATCCTGGACGATGATAACAGCCAGATCGTGGCATCCCACGATGGAAGTCGGGTATTCTACGACAAGGAGAATCCACGAACGGTCATCAATATCACGAGCCTAGGCGTGGATTTTGTGCCCGTCCGCACCATACGTGTCCAGAAGGAGGAAAACGAATGAACGAACTGAACCAATACGGCATTTTGTCTGGCAACGAAATCAGACAGCGCATGTCCAAGGGGGATATCATCATACACCCATACAACGATCAGCAGCTTGGCCCGAACAGCTACAACCTGCGTCTGCATCCCCGGATGCTTGTGTATACGGAGGCGGTGTTGGACCCTAAACGGGACAACCGCACGCGGGAGATCGTTATCCCGCCGGAGGGCTACGTCCTGAAACCTGGGCGCGTGTATATCGCGTCCACGGATGAGTGGACGGAGACTAGAAACCTGGTCCCCATGCTGGTTGGGCGCTCGTCCGTGGGGCGTTTGGGACTGGCTGTACACGTTACAGCAGGTTTTGGGGATATCGGCTTCCGGGGCCGCTGGACGCTGGAGCTGGCCGCCACCGAGCCGGTGCGTATCTATCCCGGCATGGAGATTTGCCAAATCTACTACCACACAATCTGCGGCGTGATTCTGGATGAATATGTTGGGAAATACTTCGGCCAAGAGGCGGCTACTCCGTCCCGGCTGTATCAGGAGATGGGGGAAGACAATGGCTGAATACATCGAGCGAGAGGCCTTGTTAGAGGCTATCAGCAAAATTGGCGGAAGCCCTCTCAGCGAGTGGGACACTGTGGGAGTGGTTAGCCTAGTTGCAAACCAGCCTGCCGCTGATGTGGCCTCGGTACGGCGGGGGCATTGGATAAAACGCGGGTATGCCTGCGGCGAGGCTGAGTTTGAATGCTCACACTGCCACGAAATAGAGTGGCGAGCGAACGAAACGGACTACTGCCCTAACTGCGGCGCGGACATGCGGGAGGTACCAAATGACGATTGACGAAGCAAGAACATGGCTCCAACGCCACGCGGACAACACTCCCATGCCTGGAGCGAGGGAGGCGTATCGGACTATTCTGGAGGCACTGCAACGGACTAGGTGGATTCCGGTGGAGAAAGAAAATCCGCCCGAAGGAGAGCTTATCCTGTGTAGTGATGGAAATGTGGTTTTTCAGGGTATGCTTGCAGCAGGCGTCTGGGTGCTGGATAACGTGGCGCGTGGCTTACAGCCTACCCACTGGATGCTCCTGCCGGAACCGCCGGGGGTGGAATGACAACTAACACGTAACCGTGTTGAAATCGACACGGTTAAACTGGCCGAAATCGACCAGTTTAGAAAGGAGACAAATGAATATCCCGGATAAAATGAACTGCTGGGGAGATTTCCCGGCCATGGTAGGCTATGCTGCCTGCTATGAAGCCCTAGCAGAGGAGTGTATGGAGTTGGCCCACTGTGCCCTGAAGCTCGCCAGAGTTTTGCGGGGAGATAATCCGGTTAAAGAAGACGGAAGGAGCTACCTGGATAAGTTGGACGAAGAATACACCGACGTTGTTTCCTGCGCTATCGCCCTTGAGCTGAAACCCAATGCGGATATATCCGTATGGAAATGGGAGAGACACAAGAAGCGGCTGGAAGAAGCACTTGAAAGAGAGGGGGATAACTGATGGAATGGATGTTAGCCCACCCCTGGATGGTGTTCTGGCTGGTGGCTCTAGCTATCATCTGCACTGCGGAAACTGTGCAGGTGGTGGCAAAGCTGGATGAACGCAAGGCTATGCACAAGGCGGCGTTGGCTATCGCTGAAATAAAAAAGCTGGAAATGAGGGATAAATGATGAATCGTAAAAAATGCTGGAAATGTGGCTCTGAGAACGTAGGTGTAGCCTCGGAAACAAATAAAATCGCAGGATTCATGTTCGCGGAATATAGAATCATGTGCTATGAATGTGGGGCGATGGGAGAAGCGGCAAAAAACATGGATGACGCATGGTATTTGTGGAACGCAAGTGATGCGGCGGAGAAAAAAGTTGCTGTGCAAGCCACCCGCAAAACCATCCTAGACGCCGCTGAAAAGTGCGTGTGCCAGGATAGACTTGCGGAATACGGAACCCCTGAAGAATCGTGTGGGCGGATCGCTTCCTTGTGGTCGGCCTACAAAGGCGTCGATTTCGACCCCTTTGACGTGGCTATGATGATGGTTCTGTTAAAAGTATCCCGTGCAAAGGGAAACCCTACGCACACGGACAGCTACGTCGACCTCTGCGGCTATGGAAGCATTGCCGGGGAGTTAGCAAACAAAGACTAAGGAATTAGCAAACAAAAACTAAGGAACCTGTGCAAAAAAAGCACAAGTTGGAAAGGGGAACCAATGATTACTTTTGAACACGCCGAAGTAGTGGGCTGGGAGGCCGCTATTAGAGGGATGCGGAACCCTCATAACAGCTGGGATAAGTCGGATAGCTACCGAACTACTGCTGATTACTATAAAATCGGCCCCAACGACCACGAATTAATGATGCGCCTGGTGAAAGCTGGAACCGACCACCGCAAATTTATGCGGATGATCGTGGTCTATGTGGATGTTACTGCGCCGCTGTACTGGTGGAAGGAATTTAAAACGTATCGCGCTGGGAAAAGGTGGGGAGATGAAGAACCGGATGCGTTTGTTATCCCCTCTGATTACTTGGAGTACGACATCGAAATGAATTCCTGCTCCACGATGCACACGCTGGACAAGCGTGACCTAGAGTTGGAAGATTTCAGCATGGACAGCATCAAAGAAAATGATGTAGCAGTTCAACTTTTCTGCGATGTGATTGAAAGAATCAATGCGTTGCGTCGCTGGTATAAGGAAGGTGGAGAAAAATCTTACTGGAGGGAAATGATTCAGCTTCTCCCAAGCAGTTACAACCAGCGCCGAACCTTGATGCTGAACTACGAAGTTCTAGCTAACATTTATCGCGCTCGGCGCAATCACAAGCTCACCGAGTGGCGGGAGTTCTGCCGCTGGATCGAATCTCTCCCCTACTCCGAACTCATCACGGGAGAGGAGAAGTCGAATGAATGACGAACGAGTGAGGCGGGAAAGACGCCGTGTTAAGCGTCTGGCTGCTGGACTGTGTGCAAAATGCGGAAAGTTCCCGCATAGGCCCGGCGTCCAAACCTGTGTTTCTTGTTCTGAGAAGCAAAAGGAGCAGGATAGAAAAAAATACCTGAGAAAGGCAGCAGGAAAGGAACTGGCAAGGAGAGAATCGGAAAGGCCGAACACCATCTGTATCGACTGCAAACACGCCGTTCCCACAGCGGACGGCAAATATGGCTGCGAGTGGTCACGGCACTTCCAGCCGGTCACTGGTTGGGTGGCTGTGCGGCGTGATCTGAAAGTACAGGGAGGGGCAGGGAAAGTCCATCTCTCCCTGTCGTACAAAGTGAAAAGCTGTCCCAAGTTCATCGAAGGATAAAAGGAAGGGCCGCCCGGTGTGGGTGGCCCTTCTTGTTATTTGCCCTTCAAGGCGTCTGCTTTTACATTTTCCCAGCTCTTCTTCCAGCCCTTCTGAGCGCTGATATAGGCGAAGTATGCCTTGCACTCTGCTTCGCTGGCTCCCGTGCTTGTCAGTGCGCGGTAGCAGTCGGTCTGCTTGGTTCCTGTGGCGTTCTCCATTGCCGTAGCAAATGCAGTTTGCTTGTCCTTGGAGAGAGCCTTGTCAAGTGCTGCCTGCGCAGCGGATTCAGTCTGCTGCTGCTTACTCTGTTCAGCGGCAAGCTCTTTCCAGCTCTTCTTGGCGTCTTTGTCTTTGATGGCGTTGTACATCTTCTCCTGCTCAGCAGGGTCACTAGTCTGTCCAATGATACCTTTGTACATTTCTGTGTTGTTGATATCGTTGTTGCCGTCCGTGCTGAAGCTGCTCTTGGCTTCCAACAAAGCCTGAATTGCTTCCGGGGTATCGTACCCGGCGTTCTTTGCTTTCTGGTATGCGCCGGAATCAGCGGGCATCATCTGCCAGAACTTCACGTTGTCGAGGACGTAGTCCTTCTGCTCCTGAGAAAGGTCAGAAAGGCCGTTGATATACTCTTCCCACATACCTTGCTTCAAGCTTGCCTTCGCTTCGTCAGGCGCTTCATCCTCAATGGCAGACTTGTAAGCATACAAGGAAAGGAAGCGTTCCTTAGAAAGTCCTGCCTCACTCTGGGCGTTGTTCGCCGCTTCATACCACTTTGCAAAGTCAGAGGTATCGCCACCAGCAGCCGCTTTGCCGCTATTCTTGGCATACTCATACGCTTTGTCAATGAACTTGGCTTTCTGATCGTCCGTCAAGTTCTGGTATTCCTGGGTGCCGATAAAGTTCTGCATGATCTCATAGGCAGTGCTGCCCTGTTCCTTCTGCCGCTTCATCCACTGCTCAGCAGTCATGCGGTTGCCGTCGAGCTTACCGGACTTCTGGACAGCGCCGGGAAGCATGCCCTCATAGCCTGCGTCGTTCAGGCGCTGAAGCTCCTGTTCTACGCTGCCACCACTCTTCTTGGCAATGTAGCCAGGAGAGACGAAGTTCTCCAGAGCACGCAGAAGCACGTTGTCGCTCCCTACATCGTTGTGGCCCCACACGTCAAGATACTCCGGCATCTTCTGCGACAGGCCGGGGATTTTGGCTCCCTGCCGCTGTAAGAACTGCTGGATTTCTTTCGGTACCTTGCTGTTGGCATCAGCGAAGGTGGTGCGGCGGATAGGGTCGATGGTTCGTGCCACCTGCCCCAATGCTGTTGGAACAAACTGACCTGCATAGTTCGTTGCCACGTTTGCCAGGACGCCGTAAATCGGGTCTTGCTGGTTGTAAGCAGCGGATTTGATTGTGGAGGATACACCGGAGAGCATCGTCATTTGCATGAGCGGTTCAAACATCCGGCCTACCGCGTTCATCGCCGCCTTGGTGAAACTAGCTTCCTCATCCTTGGTCTTGATCGCGTTCCAGAACTCTGCGCCGATGAACATAGGGACAACAGCAGGGGCCGCCCAGTCGATGGTATAGCTGTAGTCTCCAATGTTGATGGCGTAGTTCTGGCTGCCCATAGCAGCGTCAAACCCAGCCTGTTTATCATCGTCATCGCCGCCGACAGTCAGGATGCCGTTGGCAAACAGAAAAGCGCCAAGAACAGCCAAACCGGAGCCGTTCAAACCGGCACCCAAGTTGTCGCAGAAATCAGCAGCTGTGATATCACCGTTTCGCAGCTTTTTCGCGTCGGAAGTGAGGGTCTTAACCAGCCCGGCAGGAGAGAACTTCACAGCGGTCTTGGCAATGTTGATGGGCACGCGCTTAAAAGGGAACGTGCCGCCAATAAGGAACTGTCCGACCTTGTTGGAAGCCTCCATTTGTGCTAGTTTACTTGCCAGCTCGGAATACTGCTGGAATGTGGCTTCCAAGGCGTCGTCAATGGCGTGCGTGCGTGCTTCCTGAAGCACATTTTCCGGGACGCTATCCAGGTTCTTGCCGTAGCCCCGTGCGGTCAGGAAATTTGCCATGCTGTCAATGTAGGTGCTGCGCTTAAAGAGCATGTCTTCCAAATCCAGGGCTTTGGTGTTGAAGTTGGACAGCTTGTGCATCGGCTTCATAGCGGTGTCTACAGCACGCCAAAAAGCGTTCTTCTCCCGCTTGTTCGCGTCCACAGTGAACGCTTTCTCCCGCACCCTCTGCATGATTTGGCCGGTTTCAGAGGTTGTGTATGGGTTGCCGGTCAAGAGGTCTTTGTTTTTATTGAAGTCCTCTTTGGCAAAGCGGTGGGCTTCCATCGTTCCCACGCCGGTTCTCGTGCGCTTGGTTGCGTCCTTGATGAAGATGTTCTGCAACAAGGCGGAAGTTGCGTTGCTGCTGCGAGATACGCCCTGCATCAGGATGTTTCCTGCCACGTTTCTGATGTGGGTTCTTGGGTTGCCCAGCATGGCAAAGTAACGCCAGGCATCCATACGCATCGCGGTGTCTTTCGGGACACGGTCTGCTACATAGTCGTAGATCGCATCAATGGCAGCGTCCTGCGCTTCTTGCGTCTCGGCGTTGACAAGTTGCTGTGCCAGGTCGTCTGGCACTTCGATTCCTTCTGTCTGGAACACCTTAGAGGTTGCAAGCTCGTTGTAGTTCTGGTTGGAGAACGCGCCCAGGCGTGCCAATTCAACGACTTTGTTGAGTTTCTGTTTCGTGCCCTTGTCCTGCTGGGAAAACATGCTTTGCAACTTCTTGTTTGCGCTGTCTTCCAGCATGGTTTCAAATTGAGCGGTGACCGCCTGCGAAACTTTATCAGCTGTTGCCCTGCTGATTCCGTGCTTGGCTACGATAGCCGATGCAAGGTCATTTGCAAGAGCTTTTCTTGAGGTAGAACCGGTCTTGAGTACGTCGGATATGGTAACTCCGATATCACGCAGGTTTTGCTTGATATCCGTATTCAAGATATCGTCGGAGTTTTTCCAATGCTCCTGTGCTTTTTCGGTTACCCAGCGATTTACGCCGTCTCGAACCATCGTTGCATCTGCGCCGGTTGCACCCGTTTCCTGCACAAGCCGTTCTGCCAGCCGATCAGAAATGGAGGTATCCCCAAAGGAATGCTGAACGACCAAATCCTTTGCGTCAATGCCGCTTTCTTTGATCGCTTGGTCTACCGCTTTTCCGAGAATAGCATCGCGTCCTGCGGCGTTGTAATCAATGCCGTTTTCAATGAACTCTTCCAGCCGGTCAAGCATTTTCTGGTTGCCTGCATACTTCTCACGCAGTGCATTTTGCGCAATGCGCCAAGCACGTCCGTATTCATCGCGGTTTGCCAGGTAGTCTTTAATGCGTTCGGCAGCAGTTCGTTTTTGTGTGCTCCCCTTTTTGCTGTCTACATAGTTAGACATAAACGCATTCAGGTCGCTTAGAATGGTTTGGTAAATCGGGGTTTGTGCCTGGGTTTTGTCCGTTGCTCTTTGACTTGCATTTTTTGCAAGGTCCTGTCCCAGTTGCTCGACCCAAGACGGAGCTTTCATTTTGCCCTTCTTTCCTTCCTGGAAAGCTTCGATCGTGTTACGAATCAAGCGAAGGGCATCGTCTTTGACGTCGTTGAGTTCCTGGGCGATTTTTTCCACTTCCTCAGAAGTAAAAGTAGTTTCGCTTTTCTTGTTCTTGTTCCGCTTCTGCATGTTCTGGTTCAGCTTGTCAACAGACTTTCGGATGTAGAATAACTTACCTTCCGGGGTGGCCTTTTTCAGCAGACGCATGGCGTTGACACCGCGACCCAATTCGGTGCCGAAAGCAGCAATTTCACCGGCAAGCTGGCTTGCGGTGTGGCTGTCACCAGCCTGTTCTGCCGCTTTCATCATCATAATGCCGAGGGCAATGTCATCATCTGTGACGGCTCTGTCTCCGTTGACGACCTCTTCCCACAGAGCCATAGACTTTGCGGCGTTTTGCGGGGTGCTTAAAGCGTCGATGGCGTGCCCAGCCAGTTCGTCCATCTTCTTTGGGGTGTAGGAGAACTCGCCGTCTACCACGGCCTTTTGTAGCAACTCCACGGTCTTATCACTCGTGACGCCTGCTTCCATGGCGGTTCTTGCAAACTTGCGGACGCGGTCACTCCCGGTCATGCTTTGCGGCACGTCCACCAGGCGGGCAGGGTTCTCGCCCGGTTCAATAGTTCCGTAACGGTTCATAGCCTGGGAGTAGGGGTCAAACCCGGCTCTCGCAGAACCCAAGCTGTCGCGTAATCCAGGGTCGGTATACTGCGGTTCGATTCGGGTTCTGAGAATCGGTTCCCCTCTTCGTTGCAGTCGTTCGTTTCTGCGTCTGACAGCGTTGTACTCGTCGAGAAGCTGACCTTCCGTCATTTCCCTGCTGTCGATTACATCCTGGAACTGTGCCTTGTATTCGTCAAAAGTCGCAGGGATTTCATTTGTGTTTTGCTGAACTTGCGTATCTTGCGTTTGAGCCTGAGATTGAGCTTGAGATTGAGGTTCAAATTGAGCCTGAGATTGAGCAAGTGTTTGTCCTTGTTCCCACTCTTGATAAAGCTGTTCTTCCGTGATTTCTCCAAGTTCCAAAGCAAGGCGGTTCTGCTCCTTATATGCCTCGAAGCTCCCGCGTTTCACAGCTCCCGGAATGGCTTCCTTTGCCATGATATAGGCTTCGTTGGGCGGTACCTGGCTGTCTACCTTGTTGGCTGAGTAGCCTGCTTCGTTTGGGATATAGCCCTTGGACAGCATCTCGTCAAGCACCAGCTCGACTTTCTTCGCAGTGGCATAGTTCTCTTGGCCTTGGTCGTTGATAATGGCGATCAGGGCCTTTTCCAGATCTGCACGAGAGATGCCCATGCGTTCCGCCTGCATCATGGCTTCGGACTTCGTAACAACGGTGCCTCTACCCTTCTCGCTGAACTGTCCAGCTTTCGAGTATTCCACGTCCTGCAACAGAGCTTCTGCCGCCTGTGCATAATACTGGTGCATCTGAGGATAGTCCCACTGAAATGCTTTCACACTGGGCTTGGAAACGTCTCCGGCAGTTCTCTGGTCAATGTGCGCCGCCTCTTCTCCGAAGTTTCTGGAAAGCTGACCGGCGTCTTCGCGTTCTGCCTGTGCTTCCTGCGCCTGAATCCGCCGCTCTTCCTGCAAGAGATTTTCTTGTTCTCGGAGCAAGTCGGGGACTTCTTCCTCTGTCGCGTTTGCAGCGCGTTCCTGCCAAGCCGCTTCTCTTTGTACAAGAGCTTGTCTTGCTTGTGCAAGGCGCTCTCTTGCACTCTGCATCTGCGCTCTGGTGTCCTGGTTGGCCTGTGCTTGTTCCTGGGCCTGGGTACGCATTTGTTCCTGCGACTGAGAAGCACGAATCAAGGGATTCGCAGATTCCTGCGTAGGCTGTTCCTGAATGGGTCTGGGAGCCTCTTCGACCGTTGGGGCGGGTGTGGTATCCTCAATTGGAGAAGTTTGCCTGTAAGGCGTTCTACCGGCTGTCATGGCGCTGCCGATCACATGTCCACCTGCACCGAAAACGCCGCCGGAGATCGCGCCAACAGCGGCGTTTTCCAGCAACTCTTTTAAGCTGAATTTGGCGTTGGGGTCTTGCGCTGCTTTGTCTGCCAGCCAGTTCATAGCATAGGAGGCGGATTCTTCGCCGGCTTCTATCCCGGTCTGTTTTGCTACTGCCTTGAGGAAGCTGGTGCCGCCGCCGTTCTTTACCATCTTGAACAGATGGTCCATAGGAATTTTCTCGGTGAACGCTTCGATACCACCGGAGACAAGGCCACGGGCCAAAGCTTCTCCTGCACCTGTGCCATTCATTTGCAGTTCGCCGGCCTTTTGGCCAGCGGCCAGAGCGCCCATGCCGCCCAAGGAGATTGCTTGGCCTGCGCCGGGAATGACATTGGCAGCCAAAAACGGAGCCATTTGCAGCATAGAAAGTCCAGCTTGAGCCATTAACTTCCCGGCCTCGGTCTTTCTGGATGCAACCAGGTCTTGGGTCGCGTCCTGGCTTTCCTTCAGGTTCATCATACCATCGCTGTACCAAGGCACAGGATCGTTGTGCTTGAACGCCTCGGAAGTCTCGCGCATTTTAGCCGCTTCCTGATTCAGCCGTTCTTTTTCTGCTTGGTCTGTGGTTTTGTTGGCCTTGTGCTGGATATAATCAGCGGTGTACTTCTGGGACTGATAAGTGGGGTCATTGCGGTTCTCAATGGCGTTTCTGGTAGCCTTTCTCGCTGTTTCTAACAAGGTCTGGAAACCGCCGAGAAGTCCTTTCCCAACGGCAGTTCCCCACTTTTCGCTCTGCTCTCTGTCCCACTCCGTAGGGGTGTAGATGGTTCTTCCGTTGCCGTCGGTGTTAGGGCGTTCCGGCGCAACGTCCTTTTGTTTCTTCTCCCAGGCAAGAGCACGCTCCAAGTCGTAGCTGGCGGGGTCAAGACGAACCGCTTTGCCATACTCAGCGGCATCATCCATGAGGCCCTTGTCGCCGGTTTCTTTGCCGTAGTTGTAGTAGGACTTAGCGACACGCAGATTTTTTCGTCCTGCGTCGGACATACCCGCATATTCATCCTGCTTTATTTCGGGCGTGATAAAACCAGCGCCGCTGTCACCGCCGGAATACCCGCTGTCACGCCGGATATTCTCTGCGCGGGCGTGGGCCTCTTCCTGCATCTGTTTGCCCTGTTCGGTGTATCCGCGCTCGATGAGCTTTTGACCGCTTTCCCACGCTTCCTTCTGGCTCCGAAGATAGAGTTGTTCCGGCTTAGAAAGATTCTTCCGGTCTGCTCTGGAAAGCGCCGTCTTGTTTTTCTTGCGCTGGGCGTTTCGCAGGTTAGATGCCAGGCCGCTAGGCAACGCAGAATCATTCTCTTCTCGGCTGAAGTTGTCCGTTCTGCTTGTCTGAATACGCTTTCCCTGTCGCCGAAGTTGTCCCATAGGAGAGATATCCATCGTGTTTTCATGGGCTTTCTTTGCTGCGTCGCTTGCCATGATAGGCAGAGACTTCTTCCCAACAAGAGCAGTCTGGTACTGTCTGGAAGAGGGCGTGGTTGTTTTTTTGCTTTTGCTATTATTACGAGAGACCTGCTTAACACCAGCAACCTTCCCGTTGCTGGTTTTGGTGGCTTGAGAAGCCGTGTTCTTCCCTTTGCTTGCGCTAGACAGGATACTAGAACCACTTTGAAGCAAAGACGCCCCTGTTTCCTTTGGGTTCTTTTTCTTCTTGTTGGCTTTATACCGCATCCGGCTCAGTGCTTCGTTGTCCGCCATGGATAAGCCCCCTTCTTAGTGATACTGCATGTAAAGTGCCGCATTGGGATTCAAAGCCAACCAGCCGCGGCGCATGTTATTGACCTGGTCAGAGCTGAAGCCAAGCTTCAAATACCCGGAGAAGTCGCCGTACTTCGCCATGTCCTGCGCTTTCTGCAAGGTCATTTCCTGATTGTACTGGTGGGTGTCCTTGTTGAAGCCTGCAATGTCCACGTTCAGGTTGGCTTGATCTTTTGCCACGTTCACCAGGCTCTCAGCGGCTTTCTGGTATTCCTGGAGCAAGGCGGCAGCACGTTCGTACTCATTGTTTGCAATGGCCTCTGCAATGCTGTTCTGATACTCCACGTACAGGCTGGAAAGCTGCTGCTGGACTTTGGTAAGGGCGTTGGCTTCGTTCGTGCGGAGGGTACTCATGTTGCTCTGAAGCTGGTTGCCCATGGCAAGTGCCGCCTGGGAGCCGTTTCCTGCGTTCATGCCGGTGTAGGCGGCGCTCTCGTTGAAGTTCTGCTGCTGTTTCAGTGCCTCTGCCGCGATTTGGTTCGCCTGCGCCTGGTAGGTGCCGGGAATCTCTTTCATCGCGTTTTCCAGCTCCATGCGGCTTTTATCGTAGGAGGATTGCAGAGCGGCAAGAGCTTTGTCTTTCTGCGCTTCGTAAAGGTTGTTTACATAGTCCACCTGGGGCTGATAAGTGGGCAAGCCGATCTTGTTTAGTGTGTCCTCTTCCTGCTTCAAGGGAAGATACTGGGAGCCGTCGTTGCCGCCGGAGTAGCCATACGGCTTTCTCAGTTCCTCTGCCCTTGTATGCGTCTCGTCCATCTTCTGCTTGTCGCCGATCGCCTGGTAGTAAGAGTATAGCTCTTGCAGAGATTTGATCTTCTGCGCGTCTTCGGCAGAGACATTGGCATCGTGGTAGCTGCCGATGGAGTTGTAGGAGCCATAAGGGCCGGTACTGATACGCAGAGACCAAAGGCCTGTTGCCGGGTTATAGGTGGCCCCAGCCGTGCCAGGGCGAACGACTTTATAGTTGCCACCAGCAGTTACTACGGTGTCCCCGATCTTCGTTCCGGCGGGGGCGTTCCCGTCTGCGCCGACATTCCAGGTCTTGTTTCCGCCTGCGTTCCCACTGTTGATTTTCGTAGACCACAAGCCGCTTGCCGGATTGTAAGTGGCCCCGGCGGTACCAGGAGCGACCACTCTGTAATCACCACCCGCCGTGTGGACGGTGTCGCCGATTTTCGTCCCGGCAGGGGCGTTTCCGTTCTGCCCCACGTTGACGACCCGGTTTCCACCGGAAGAGCCGCCTCCACCACCAGAGGAACCGCCAGAGTTCCCGGAGCTGCCGGGAACCGTGTAAATTCTTCCGCCCTGGTTGATCGTCGTGGAGCCGTCCTTGTTCTTCGTCCAGGTGGAACCGTCTCCACCTTTCATGGTGCTGCCAGCGGAAGCGCCGGTGATAAAATTTTTCCCTTTATCAGAGCCAATGTTATAGGTTCCCCCATTCGAGGAAGTACCGGTAATGTTTGCCATACTCGTTCCCCTTTCTCTTTCCTGTGTTCAAGTAGGCCCCCGTCCGGCTTTGGGCGGGGGCCTTTGCGTTCATCTGTTTCGTTCCACGCGGTCGATTTTTTCTCGAACCTCCATGCTCCATGCGTCGATGTGTGCTTTCATCTCGTCCCACACCGTTCTGGTTCCTCGCACGTGCTCCGCGTCGTCGGTGTCCAGGATGATGTCAGCGATACGGCACAGGTTCTTTGCGTGGGAAAGCTCCTGCTTTGCCATGGACAGGTAAAGATCTTTCGCTTCCCCGTTCTTGGCGTAGATCGCTTCCTTGGCATACTTCTGCGCGTCCGAGACTTCATCCAGAGCCGCATCATACTTTGCCATAATTTTAGTTAAGTGTTCCAGATGTTCCATGTCTAAGCCTCCTTGATATAGCGGTACAGCTTGTCCAGGTCTTCCTCAGAACACTTGAAACCAGCGATGCTGACCGGCCACTTGCCCTGTGCGTGGTTCTTGACGGCGGTGTACGCTTTGTCCACGTCCACCTGCTCCCCGTCCACCAGGCAGAGCATAGCGCCCAAGGGGTGCTTGAGCATCGCCTCGCTCTTCCCTTCCAGGAACAGAGCGGCACCGGCACCGAATAAAATGCCTTGCCATTTAGGAAGGGTAGGAACCAGCTCCCGGTCTACGAACGCCGCTACACCGCGCTTTACTTTCTCGATAGATTCCATGTCAGTACCTCACAGAAAAGAGAAAGGGGGGCGGTTGCCCCCCATAGTCGTTGTTACGCGCCAGCAGCTGCCGCCGCAGTGGGAGCAGTCCAGGAATTCTTTGCAGGCATCGGCTCAGGACAGACACTGGTAGCCGGGATCACCAGCTTGGTCAGGCCCTGGAGCTGGGCAACCTGCGCCTGCAAGCAGGAAATGGTTGCGCCGGTGGTGCCGTTCAGAACTGCCTGGTTCATGTTGATGGCGTACTGCTCGTCCTTGTTCTTGCCGATCAGGTCGCGCAACTCACGGTCACGCCGGTCAAGAGTGGTGTAAACATCAACCATCTTCTGGTCAATGTAGGCGTTTGCCTTGAGCAGGGAGATTTCGGCGTCCTTCGCTCCGATCTCCTGGGTCAGGTTCAGTTCATAGCGGTTGACAGCGGTGTTCTCGCTGCAAGTGCAGTTACCGTTGCCGGCGGCAGCACGTGCCACGCCCCAGCCGCCATTGAGCAGGCCCAGAGCAGTGCCAGCGATGCCAAGGCCTAAGCCGGAACCAGCCACACCTTTAGAAGCATATTCGCGTTCCATGTTGTTGTCTCCTTCGCAGTTTATTTAGCTCGCCCAAGTCCGCGCGTCAACCCGGGTCTGCCATTACTCACAGTATACACCATATACAGAAAGTATACAAGTCTTTACTGTGCGTATTTTTTCGACACTTTTAGCCTTCTGTGTAGACGCTCCACCAACGCTCATCCGTTCCCGGTACGGTGGTGTTGCCATTGATATTGGATTTGTACAGCGTCCCATTGTAGTCCACAATATCCCCCGTGTTATAGGCGTCATGCGCCCCCGTGGGCTGCGCCCATTTTGGGTAGCCTGCCTGGGTCAGGCCGATGGGGGTATACAGGGCAGGAAGGGCATCGGGGAGCCAGTCTGCCTGGCTGGTGTGGCCTTGGGCAACGCGGTATAGCTGGGGGTCTCCTACGTTGTTTTCGCCGTAGGTAATAATGTTCCCCTGGGTGTAGGTCTTGCCAGCCTCCCATGCAGGGTAGATGCTGGGGATTTCAAGAGCCTGTTCGTCGGCCAGGGAAGCCGCGTACATCTGGATAGCGCGGCGGAGCTGTTCAGCAGCTTGCAGTTTGTTCATTTTGATACCCCCAGTAATACAGCAAGAATACTGTTCACTTCGTCACTTTCTTTCAAAATGGTTACTTTATTGATTTCGTTCGCGCGGGCTTCATAAAGAAGATTTTCTTTATCTGCCGCAACTCGCTCCTGCAAATCCTCACCGTCCGGGACCTCTACGGTGTACTCATCGTAGACCCAACCGGTTCGTTCGTCTGCCGTTTCCTCAACCGGGTTCAGACAAAAGCGCACCAGCGCTATGCCCGGTTTGTTCAGGCAGCTTTCTGCCGTCCATTCGGGCGGCTTCACGTCTCCGTGTACTCGCACGTCGAATCACTCCTTTCAGGTATTTCATCCCGACAGGCTGAATGTAGCGGTCTGTCAGCGTTTTCTTGGCACATACCTTCAGGCGTCCGATTCTCGCCATGAGGCCCTGTGCCATTTTCTCTGAGATGCCGTTGCGTTTCTTGCGCTTTGCGGCGCGTCTGCACTGCCGCGTAAAACGCAGGCATGGGCGCTTGCGTAGGATAATACAGGTTCTACTGAATCGGTACCCAATGGCATCGACAGCCCGTTTCGATACAGGGAATACGGCCCAGTCTCCCTTAAGGGAAAGCCCTATCGTCTTGAGATAGGAGCCTGCCGCTTTCAGAGCCTTGTGCAGTGCCCGTTTGCTACGGGAGAACAGGGTCACGTTGTCCATGTATCGCACCTCACAGGTCACACCCTTCTGCCTGCAAAGCACCCGGTCCAGTCCTTCCAGGTAGAAGTTGGCAAGCCATTGGCAAATGTAGTAGCCGATAGCTAGGCCGTCCTGAATGATGCTCATCACAAGCCGGACGAAGCGTCTGTCCTTGATTTTGTGTTCCAAGGCCCTTCGCACACCATTTGGTGGGATACTGTCGTAGAACTTCCGCACGTCGCACTGAGCAGCGTACTTACTGCTTTTTGGGCGGCGCTGTACCATGCGCCCGATTTGTTTCACAGCTCTTGCACCACCTCTGCCCGGAATACTGGCACACGACCAGTGGTGCATGCCGCGCATCAGTACAGGTTTCATCGCCCGGACACACAACCAGTGAACGCAAGCGTCCGGAAAGAACGGTACAACTTTGATCTCTCTCCACTTCCTGGAGCTTTGGTCATATACTTGCTTGATCTTCGGCTTTGTCGGCACGAAACTATCTGTGTCCAGCATGACAAGCAACCTCTCAGCGTACTCGTCGATGTTTGCCAGCACTCGCCGCACACTGCGGCGGTTTTTCTTTCTCTTGCTGGCAAGAAGTATCGTTTCTTTGATAAATGCCATGTTCAGCATTTTGTCATAGAGGAATCCAACTCGTTTAGGAATAGTATCACGTCCTTTTTACCTGCGGGGCCGTTCGAGAGTTTACCTACTAGGCCCCGTCCTCTGGGTATGATTTCCGTCAAGGGACGAGGGAAAGCCTGCGCAATGAGACGAATCAAATTTGTTGGAAAAAGTAGACGCGCAGAGATGTTCGAGTTCGAGTTCGACGACGTGTTGTTCGCGTTGAAGTACAGCAAGCCCGCGTTCGAGCCGTTGTTCCAGTTGCCACCCACATTGAGCACGCGCCACCCAGAAGACGAGTTGGCGCCGGGCGCGGCAACACTCCACGACGCGCAGACAGTCCCTTAATTCATTTCGTTGTTAAAAACCGCTTTGCAAAGCGCCGGGGGTTGCGACCCCCGGTCCCCCGGAGGGGACTGTGTTCGGCTACGCCTCACACAGGAGACGCGCAGAGATGCTCGAGCCCGAGTACGACGACGCGTTGTCCGCGCCGAAGTACAGCAAGCCCGCGTACGAGCCGCTGTCCCAGTAGCCACCCACATCGAGCACGCGCCACCCAGAAGACGAGTAGGCGTAATCTGGGATGAACGTGGTCTCGCTTCCGCCGACAGTTTTCGGAATCAGCAGGCCGTTGTCTGTGACGGTCAAGTCCTTAATCCACCCAGAACCGGGCAACGTCCCAATCTGCGTGTATCCAGTCGTGGTGTCGTCAGCGTATTTGGAAGGGTCGAGGCAGTAGTAGGCCGTTGTTCCGTTGGCGTTGAAGCCGTCCACCCACTGATCGACGTTGCCCCACAGGTTTTCAATCCAGCGGTACTGGACAGCGGTACTGCCGTCAGTGCCAGCGGCACGGCCTGTGTGATAAGTCATACTGTCGGTTCCGCCGGAGTTAATAGCGGAGTTATTGTCATCAACGTAGCCTCTGCCAATCTTGTTTTGGCAATTCCAATCCGCAAACTCCATAACATACAGCCAAATGATGGCACAGTAGGTAGCGAAGTTATAGAGGCAAAACTTTACTCCATTGTTTTTTGCCTTACTGCGTGCAACAGCCCTAGTCATATTGACATAGGGTGGTTGTCTGGAATTGCAATATCCGTCACTATTCATGTGGTACCGACCGACAAATTTTCCGCTACCAGGATGTTTTGTGAATCCAGTTTTAGCCTTATCCGAGATGTAGAAATACTGTTTCGCATCTTTTCGTTTTTGTGCGACATAGAACGTAGGAATATAGACCATGACGTAAGCGTCAAGGTAAGAGAAATCTGTCTGATTTTCCCAAGCATACACGGAGCCATCGGAAAGAAGACTACATTTTTTCATGCCATTCCATGGTGCATAGTTGTCAAACGGTGAGCTGCCCGCCCCAGTACCCACCGCCGGAACCGGTTCAGTCGTGATGTTCTTCGTCACGAAGCCATAGGGGTCAGAGGTTTTAGTCAGGCGGGTTAGTGCAGTGGAGCTGTTGGAGGTATCCCAGCAGACGCCGAATACTGCCGCATAGTCCAGGGTCAGGTTTTTGGTTTGGCCGCTTGCGGTGATCTCTACGGTGCCGGTGGCGGTGTTGCCGTCCTTGGTGGCGGTGATGGTCCAGGTACCAGCTTTGCCGACGGTGAAAATCGCTGTGCCGGTGCTGGTTTTGGTCAGGGTGGTGGTGCCGCATACGGCAGTGACGGTGGAATCAGCGTCTACGGTGACGATGATGGTCGCTTGGAACTGCGTTAAGGCCACAGACAGAGCGGTAAAGTAGTCCAGCGTCATAACCTCTGTGCTGTATTTCGTGCCACTCACAGAGGCGGACACGGTATACAGTGTCTGCACACCCATCACAGGGACAACCGTTTTCAGGGTGCTGTCCACCACGCCGCTGTAATTCTCCCCGCCGCCGGTCAGTGTCCAGGTCGCGCCCTGGAACGCAGGCTCGAAGGTGATGGTGATGAGAGAACCACCGCCAGTCATATCGACAGCGCCGACCACGTTGTCCGCTGTGAAGCCGACGAATTTCCCCTTCTTGCCGACGAGCTTGTCTTGCTTCCCGGCAAACTTCGTTGCGTGTGCGTCGGTGGCGGTGTTGTGGGCGCTGACTGCTTTGGTGGCGGTTCCCTTGGGGTCTGCGCCGGTTTGTTCGGCGGTGACTTTGTGGGGGTTGCTGTGGTCAGCAATATGGCTGGGGACATTGGAAAGGGCGGCGTTGAAAGTGGTTTCTGTGCCGGTGTAGCCTGCTTCTACGGCAGCGGTAAAGGCGCTTTTGCCGTTTTGGCCGCTCACACCTGCCGGGCCTTGGGGTCCTTCCGGGCCGGTCTCGCCTTGGGGACCTTGCACACCTTGGATGCCTTGGGGGCCTTGCTTGCCCTGTTTGCCCTCCGGGCCGGTCTCACCCTGCACACCCTGGGGGCCTTGTGGGCCTTGGGGGCCGGTTGGGCCTTGGAGCTTGCCGACGGAAGTCCAGTCACCCTGTGTTTCCGACCAGATGTAGCACTCCCCGTCGGCTTTGACCATGTACATCTTGTCATTGCCGTTGGGAATGGCGTTTTTCAGCGCGGCAAGGGTGCTGTAAATGTCCTCGATATAGAGGCTGGTGCCGTCCTTGCCGGGGGCACCGGCAGGGCCTTGGGCACCGGTGGGGCCTTGTGTCCCCGCTTTCCCCTGCGGACCCTGGGGGCCGGTAGGGCCTTGTTCACCCTGCTCTCCCTGCACGCCCTGAACGCCTGGGATGCCTTGGATACCCTGTGGACCTCTGGCACCCTGTGCGCCCTGTTCGCCCTGGACGCCCTGCGGACCTTGCGGCCCACGGACAGACACGGCCTGGGGCGCAATGGCGCTGTCCTGGATGGTGAAGGACATGACGCCGTTTGTGTCGATGCTGGGAACGATGCTGGGGCCGGTGGCTCCTCGGTCGCCCTTGTCGCCCTTCACGCCCTGGATACCCTGTTCTCCCTGGGGGCCGGTGTCACCCTTCACGCCGTGGACGATGGTCTTGGTGCCGTCGTCGGAGACTTCGCAGTTGTCAAACTGCATCCGTCCGCGCTGGGGCAGGGCCTCTCCGGCGGGATTCATAATGATGTGACCGGCAGAACCGGATGCCTGCCAAGTCACGCCGTCCTGGCTGGTTTCCAGTACGCGATCTGCGTTCAGGCGGATGTACTTGAAACCTGCCCCTTCCGGGAGCTGTACGCTCGTCTCCACGCCCAGTGTTTCCAGAGCGGGAAGCAAGGTGACGTTGATATACTCCTGGATGGTCAAAGGCCCTTCGTCGAACTTCTTCTTCAGTTCGGCAGCAGATAGACCGCCTACGTCGTTGGGTTCGTCGTCCAACTTCTGGACGATGTTTAAGTCTTTGTTCAGCTTTTCTAAGCTCATAGGTATCACCTCGCATAGCCCGTGAATCGTACCCGCATGTCAGCGGACAGGATGGTCACGGTGGTGTTGATGGATTCCGTTCGGAAAATCAGCTTGTAAAACACGAACTTCTTTGCCTTGATCTTCAAGCGCTTCATGTGCGGTTTTCGGTTCGGGTTGAAGCTCCACTTGCGAAAATCCGCCCCGGAAAACGAAATCAGGGACGAGACCACGACCTTGTTTGTGTAGGCCGATTTTCGGTCTGTCTGGACGGTCACATAGACTTCACCGTGGGTCTCCGGCTTGATGCCTACCCACAGCATCGCGCTGTACTTTCGCATGAAGTCCTGAGAGAAGCTCTCTGCGCCGCTTTCCCAGTAGCTTTCGATTTTCTTCCCGTTGTCTGTCCGATTGGTGTAAGCGATGAGATTCAAACGCCCTTTGCTGTCTCCGCTGTATAGCTTCCCTCGGAAGTTTACGAAGCACGTCACGTCAAAGGCCGTGTAGCAGTACCAGGCGTCGGCAGCGTAGTTGTGTACCAGCGCCCTGTCATCCTTGTTGATGATGTAATACTCTTGGTTGTCGTTGTCATCCCAACAGCGGCAGTGTTCCAGGTCAAAGCCTGCCAACGTCCCCATGATGCGGTCAGAGATACGCCGTGCCTGCCGCTCGTCAATGGTCATGTTGGCAGAGTAAGAAGAGCTATTCTTCCACTCATACAAGTCATGCCCGAAGAGCGTTCTAGGGGAGTTCAGCACCAGTTGTGCTTGCCCCGGTGCCACGTTTCCAATAGCCCGGTTCACAGGCGTTGCGTAGAAGGTCGCCGCCGTGGTGTTGTCCACCATCGTGGTCACGCCGTACTGCACGGAATACGTGGAAGCAGACTTGTAGACGATCAGTCGGGAGTAGTGCCGGATGAGCGCCGTGATGGGGGTGTTGGCGTCCCCGACTTTCAGGACGTTCATGTCAGGGAAGTAATCTGCCCTCGGCTTTCCGTCGTTGTCCAGGCCGGAGTAATATGCCTCGTTCGTGCCGTCTCCATAGAGAAATACGCGATTGTCGTTTGCCCCGTTGAAGGTCTCTGCATACTTCATGGCGAGCGCCTTGTCCCGGAAGTTCTTCTTCACTTCCCACGCAATTTCAATGGTGTTGATTCCCTTCCCCGGGGCTGTACTGAAGGTCACAGTCCCTTTTTCCAGGTCAACGGTGTACTTGCTCTTCTCGATCTCAGGCTCATTCTCTGCCGCCTTGTTCTTCACCCAATCCACGGACTTCAAGTCCTTCTCCGGCAGGGTGAAGGTGGTAGCAGTGCCGTCCGGGGAGAACCAGCATCGGCGTTTCCCGTTGAGCTTGTTCACCTGCTCATAGGTGGTGCCGCCGCCGCTCGGAACGACGGTAATGGTCACGATAGGCCGATACCCGTCCACGTCCTGGAGTGTTTTTCCGTCCCACTCTTTGTACTGGTTTTTCGCCATGATATAGAGCTTTTCAGAGTAGCCGAAGAAAAACACCGGTTCCGTGGTGTCCAGATCACCAATGGCTTCCCGCTTCCATGTCCCGTCGTGGAGCTTCCAGAGCTTTCCGTCGGCAGCGCCGACTAGGTACTCTTTTCCCTTCACGTTGCCAGCCCATAGGCCAGCGACTTTCTGGTTTGTGGAAGAGGATACCGCCCGGCAACGCTTCATCTTCCAGGTATACTCATCCCGTTCTGCGTCATAGGTGCAGGAAACAAGCTGATAGGTGAAGTTCTCGTCATAGCGCCAATAGTATCCTGCGTACTGTTCCGCGTTCTCATAGCTCACAGAGACCTCGTCCCCGGAGACTTCCGGAAAGCCGTCTGTCGTCACGGTACAGGTGGGGTGCATCCGCAGCTTGCCGGAGACATGTTCGTCCACGCGGACGCTCTGCGCAGTATCTTCCACCTGCAAGGTATAGGCTTGCAGTAAGCCCTTCACCATCTGCTGTCCCGGTCTTCTCTGCAAGTTCCGGTCACGGGTGACTTTGAAGTTCCGAATGACCGATGCTTCCCCCATTTTCAGTTTGGTGTCGCCGTCCGGGTTTTCGTTCAGGCCAAGAAATTCCTGGATACGAAAGACCTTCTCGTCGGCTCCGGTCGTAATTCTCGCCATAGAACATCAACTCCAACGGGAAAAGTAGTTGTATTCGGCGCTTACGCCGTATACGTCGGTAATGCTTTCCGAAGAGCGCGGGAAACCAGCGGCCAGTTTATCCCGAAGTTCTTCGTACCTCTGCTGGAAGAACGCCGCTGCCGAAGGGTTCTCATCCAGCAAGAGTTGTGCCGCCAACCCGTAGGGAAGGACGGTCTGACAAATGTAGTCGTCCAGTTGAATGAAATCCGTGAAGTTCTGAATCACGTCCACAATGGGGCGTTTTCCTTCCTCTACCTGCTCATAGGTATCTGAGTAAGGAAACAGCTCCCCACGCAGGGCGTTCAGAATCAGCAGCGTTCTCACCTTGTATTCTCTGGTGTCAGAGGTGTCCGTCTCGCCGCTGGATTCATTCACTTCGTCAATAAGGCCCATGGCAATGTCAAAGACACGCTGGGCGGTGGTGCTGGGCGCAGGCATCGTGTTCCCTCCTTTGGAAAAAGGGGAGGCACTGGGCCTCCCCCTTGTTTTGTTTTATCAAGCAGTTGCGGTGGAGGACACATAGATGCCCTTGCACTTGGTGTCCAGCACAAAGCTGTCGTAGATGTAACGGCCCTCGACCACGTCACCATCCACGCCCATGGGGTTCTTGTGAACGCGGTAGTTCTTCAGCTTCATCACGTCCACGGTCGCACCCTTGTACTTCAGGATGAAGTTGGTAGCGGCAGGGAAGATGGAGGAAGGAACGGTTACCACATCCACGCCGTCGATGGTGCCGCGGTAGCCGCGCCGGATGTTCTCAGCAGTCAGGGTGTCAGAGCCGCCCATGACCACGTCAGCCAGCTTGAACTTGAGGAAGGTCAGTTCAGGAATGAACAGGACACGGCCCGTGGTGGGGACCTTCTCGTCGGACATGGTGGCGTTGGCCGTGAAGATTTTCTCCACGATGTTTGCCTTGGTCAGCACGCCGTCCTTAGAGGACAGAACTGCCTTGCCAGTGGTCAGGCCGTTGCCAGCGATCCACTTCTCAAAGCGGTACTTGTCGATTTCGGGGGTGATAACCTCGTCGATCTCGCGCTTGAGGCACTTGTTGGCCTGCTTGATGTTGAACTGCTCGGAGGCGTTACCGGCGTCGATGGAGAAGGTGAACGCCTTGTCCACCGCCAGGGTCATCTCCTGGGTGGTGTCGCCCAGCTCGGTCAGAGCGCCGAAACGGGCGGTGCCGGTACGGGTGTAGTTGGTGGTCGGCACGGTGTCCACGGAGTAGATTTTGATCGTCTTGACGCCCGTGAATTCGTAGTCATGGCCGCAGTAGCGGTCGGTCTTGGAGCCGATGGTAAAGCGCTCCTGAACTTTCTGGGAATACTTCTCCGCGAGATTGATAGCCATAGGGGTTCCTTATCCTTTCCGGCCCCTATGAAATGGGGCCTGTCAGTCGTCCCCGGAATACCAGTCGTCGTCAATGGGGTCAGCCTTTTTCTGGGCGTTCCCAGCAGACTTCTGGCTGCCGGTGGAACGTATCTTGTTATCCAAATTCTTTTTGGCAGTCTCCAGCTCGCTTTTCAGCTGCTCGTTTTCTGCTGCCAAGTTTTTGGCTGTGAATCGTGCGTAGGAAGATACCAGGCTTTCCCCTTCTCGAAGCATCGTCTCCCAAACTTCCTTGGGAACGTCACTCATCTTCACATCGGGGAATGCACGCTGAAACGCGGCGTTGTCCGCGTCAATGCGCTGTCTTTCTTCCTGTTGTGCCTGCTGTTCTCTCTGCGCGT
>OLGM01000231.1_pt1 | contig 40923 bp, 34 predicted proteins | sample 1606001 | NCBI WGS metagenome assembly OLGM01 (sample SAMN03283294) | human gut metagenome | biome: human-associated habitat; material: feces | host: Homo sapiens | place: Peru | collected 2012
TAAGAATTCCTAGTGGATGGATTGCTGCAAAGTATAATGGAAATACATATGTAAAATAAAAAATGGGCTAGTTTTAGGACTAGCCCTATATTTAATATTAAATGAATGAGGTGGAATATATGTCATCATATACAATAAAATATGGAGATACTTTAAGTGGAATTGCTAAAAGATATAATACAGATGTTTCAACATTAATGAGCTTAAACCCTTATATAAAGAATGCAAATAAAATATATGCTGGAAAGAGCCTTAATTTACCGGAGGCACAAACTAATACTGCTTCTGTTCAGTCAACAGCTCCTGTACAAAACACAACTAATCAGGTTACGCAAGTTGCACCAACAGTTACTCAAAATTCTGTGCCAGAGAAAACAACTCAACAATTGGCAGAGGAATATGCTAATAATCAAACGGCTAATACTGGAAATGATACTCAGGCTTTATTAGCACAATATGAGAAAATAGCAGAACAACAGAAACAAGGCTTAGCTAAGCAAAGGGAGTTAGCTAATAGCCAAATAACAGCTCAAAAAGATAATGTAATGCAAACATACAATGATAATGCTAGACAAGCATATATCAACTCAATGCTTGGTAAGAAGAGTGTTGAACAGAATTTATCACAAGCTGGATTAAATACAAGTGGTTTATTAGGTAGTGCGTATGCTAATGTTGAGAATACTTATGGAAATAATTTAGCTAATTTACAAAACAATAGGGATAATGCAATAAATGATATTAACAAACAATTAAATGAAAGCAATATGCAATATGACATACAAGAAAATGAGTTAGCTTCAAATATAGAAAATGCTAAATTAGAACTACAAAAATACGGAAATGAACTTGCTTATCAGAAATATCAAGATGCATTGAGTAATTATATGACATTTGCTAATTATGAATATCAAAAAGCAAGAGACCAAATTGCTGATAATAGATACTTAACTGAATGGGAAAGACAAAAACAATTAGATGCATTAGACCAAGAATGGAAACAAAAAGAATTTGAGTATCAAAAAGAAAGAGACAGAGTAGCTGACAGTCAATGGCAACAAGAGTATCAATTATCAAAAAAAAAAGTAGCTAGTTTATCAGGCCGTAGTTCAAGTTCAACAGGTATGAAAGTAAGACAAGGAGATGATATTACAGCACAGGATATTGCTAAAAATACTGCTAAAAGTGTTGCAAATGGCATTGCTCAAAGTTCCTTTGATGTTCAAAAGGCAAATGAAGAAAGAGCAAAAAATAATGAGGAAAAATTATATCAATATGTTGATAGTCTAGTTTCAGTTGCTAAAAGGAATCCGACTCTTGCTCAAAATCAACTAAATGTTTTAGTGAAAACAGGTCAAATATCTAGTGAGGAAAGAAGCCAAATTCTTTCTATAATGAAACAGGAGATGTAATGTATGAGTAATTTAGTAGATAGATTAAAGAAAAAGTATGGAATAGACGATGAGGAATTACCAACAGCGAATACAAAAATGACAAATAGAGAAAAATTAATTAAAGAAAAGGAAAGTACAGTAAGCGAAAACCCTAATAACACAACTAGAAATGAGAATAACACAAGAAATACTACCAGTTTTAGAAGTAGAGTTAATCAAGAAAGTAGTGTACTCCCAAGAGCAAGAGAGGTTTCTGGATCTAAAAGTAATAGAGAAAAAGCCAAAGAATATAGTGAGAGATATAATAAATCTTCTAATAGAGATAATTCAGAGAAATATAAAAGTTTTAATAGTTTGAGTGAAATGGGAAAATATTTATTACAAAATTCAAATCAAGTTACTTCAAAGGTAACAAATGTTCTTTCTGGTTTAGAGGCAGGAGAAATTAACTCTACTAATAATTTACAAAAAAAGTCTAATCTTATTGGACTAAATGCAAAGCAAGGTATATTTGATAATGTTATAGGTGTGGCTAGTGCTGGATTAACTCCGGTAATGGAAGGATTAAAAGGACTTGGAAAACTTACTAACAATGAAAATTTATATCAATATGGGAACTCAGGACAAAATGCATTGAAATCTCTTCAAGAAGTCAACAGTTATGGTAGTCAAGTAGCCTCAAAAGTAGATAGTAATGTACTAAGAACTGCTAGTAATGTATCAAGAACAATAGGAAATATGGCTCCTTCAATTGCTTTAAGTGCATTAACTGGTGGGACTAGTAATGCAAGTAAAGTGGGAAGCTATTTGCTAAAAAATTCAGGAGGGTTACTTCAAGCTACAAATGTAGCAGGAAATGAAACATTAAGGACATTAGATGACGAAAACTCTAATTATGGAAAATCAGCATTAACAGGTGTTTTAAAAGGAACTGTTGAGTATGGTACAGAAAAAATAACTGGCGGTAATATTCTAGCAAAGGGTACAAGTTTAGATAGAATGGTTAGTGAAGGTATTGCTAACAATATAAAAAGTAAAATTGGTCAAAGATTATTAAGTAAAGGGTATGAGTATTCAGGAGAAGTTGCAGAGGAAATCATAAGTGATACTGCTGGAAATTTTATTGACAAAATAGTTAATGGTAAGGATTTACCTTCTTTAAAGGAATGGTGGGCAAATTCAAAAGAAACTGCCAAAGAAACCATCATAACAACTGCTATATTGGATTTACTAGGCGTAGGTGGAGGCACTTATCAAGAAGTAAAAGAATTAAGCTTGAATAAGCAACAACAGGCAGAGTTGGATAAGGCTATTCAAGATACCAATACCGAACTAACTAATAATATTTTCAATGATAATATAGAGCAAAGGCCATTATTAAATGAAAAAAATAGATATAATGTAAAAGCACAAGAAGAAAATTTAATAACAACAGCTCAAAAGTACGATATAAATTATAAAGATACAAGATTAACAGGAATTCAGAACGCATTAGATAAAAAAGGAATAAAGAGCAAATTTGACGATACACAGTTTACAAATCCAGCCGAAGGAGCTAGATGGAGTATGACAACAGACGAAAATGGAAATGTAACAAGAGAAATTGTGTTAAATCCTAATGCTAATGAAGAAACGATTGTACAAGAATTAGCAATACATGAATTAACACACGATATTGTATCAAAGAATACTGAAACATCTAAAAAATTATATGACGAAGTTGTAGATTATTTGAAAAAAGACGAAGAATTTAATACCTATTACAACCAATTAAAAGAGATGTATAAGGATAAGTATAATGCTGAAAATACAATTGAAGAAGAAGCGGTAGCAAAAGCATTACAAACTAAGTTTGGAACACAAGAGGAAGTAACAAGGCTTGTAAATTATAAACCAACATTGGCTAGAAGAATATATGATTGGGTTGTAGATAAGCTAAACAATATTACAGGTGGAAGAATTGAGAAGTTATATTGGGAAGATGTAAGAAATAAATTTGAGAGAGCTTATAATGAAGAATATAATGCAAAAGGCAATCAAGACAAATCAAGATATAGTATAGAAACAGATGGAAATGGAAATCAATATGTAAAGGTAAATACAGACCAGGATATATTTGAAGGAATAGAAGAAAAAGATTACAATAAGGTTGCAAAAATGTATATCCAAGATTATTTGATGGGAGAAACAACGTTATCTAAAAACAATACTGCTATTATAGATAGAAAAAGTGCTAATAAGTATACAAACCCAGGGAAAAGACAACAAAATTTTACTGAAAAGATGCAATTAACACCAGAATTAAAAAATGTGTTAAGTATAGCACAAAAAGAAAGTGCTTCATTGCCAACCAAAGATATAAGTAAATATTCAAATTGGGAATATTATAAGTTCAAATTTGAACTTAGTGGAAAATCTTTTGAAGGAACTGTGAATATTGGAATTGATAGTAACGGAAATAGACATTTTTATGAAATAAATAAAATAAAAGAAGTATCTGATATATCAGGAACAAGCCTGAATCGTTCAGATACTTCTTCTATTGACAATAGTATAGCATCAACCAATGAAAATGTCAATACTACTGAATATTCTATGCAAAAATCTGAAAACAATGCAAACTCTGCTAATTCTAGCAGTATTAAATATTCTATTGCTGGGAAAATTGGTATGAAAAATGCGATACAGAATGATTATTCAAATAGAGTAATAGAGCAATCGTATAATCAAGCATTGCAATTAAAAGATAGAGGTGTAGACAATGAAAGCATAAGACAAAGCACTAATTGGTTTCAAGATAAAAACGGAGATTGGAAGTTTGAATTTTCTGATAAGGATATGACTATAAAACAAGGAGTACAGCTAAAACAAGATAAGAACTATAAATTAGGAAATATTTTAGAACATGACATATTGTTTGAAGTATATCCAGAATTGAAAGATTATAAGGTAGAAATAAACCACGATATAAAAGCAAGTGGAATATTTAGAAAACAAGACAATAAAATTCTATTAAATTCAAATATAGTTAATAATAAGCAAAAAACAGAGGGAACATTGATTCATGAAATACAACATGCAATACAGAATATTGAAGGATTTGAAGGAGGAATGAGCAGTAAATTAAGTAGACTCGCTTATTATAATAGCTTAGGAGAGATTGAAGCAACAGATACAAAGTCAAGATTTTTAAATGAAAAATACAAAAACAAAGATATGTCGAATATTGCACCTGAAAGCTCTAAGGCTAATCCTCAACATAAAAAGCTAAATAAATATTTAAAAGATAGAAAACTACTTGATAAAGTAAAAGATAGTGTATATAATTATTTCGACAAGAAAGGTGGAAATAGTTATGAAGTTTCTAATGAAAAGTATCAAGGAAGTAAAAGAAAAAATAATTCAAAAGTTAGCAAAAATGTACTTCAAGAGAATGGAGAAGGACTTAGAAAAACATGGGACAGATTGGGGGATAATAGAAGAGGACGATTAGAAACTGAAAAAGGTTCAAATAAAAAATCTTCTTTTGCCAATGAAAACATAGATACTTACTTAGAAAAAAGAATAGGCAAAACCGGAATAAGAACTACACTAAAAGAATTAAAGTTATCTAAGGCAGAAAATGCTGATAGCTTTTCAAGTAAACAGAAAATAGAAAATAATATAAAAACGGAGAAAGCAACAAAACAGGAAATAGCAAAAATTCTAGAACAGCCAGTAGACAAGGTGGATAAGAAAAGCAGAGCCTGGGCAATTGTGAAGGCTAGTCTTATTGATAAAGGAATTGTGTTTGAAGAACTTGCCAATAAAACTAATAATAGAGATTTACAGGGAAAGTGGGATTATACATTATCAGCAAATGCAAGAGGACAATATGCAATAGGAAATGATAGATATATTATAGATCCTAAAAGCAAAACTAAAAAGCAAATTAGTAAAAGCTTGGAAGCAATAAGAACAGAAGTAGAACACGAGAATATAAATGATTTTCAAAATTATATGTATCATTTATTAAATATTGATAGAATGACATTACAGGATAGATATGGTATAGATAACAAGCCTGTTTTTGGAGATAATATTGGAGCAGAATTTTCAAGGCAACAAGTAGCAAAATATGAAAAGAATAATCCTAAATTCAAGTTATATGCACAAGATGTATATGACTTTTTAGATGCCAATATGCAAGAATTAGTAGACAAAGGAGTAGTGTCAAAAGAATTAAAAGAAAATCTAAAAGAAAGATATCCTCACTATGTGCCAATAAAAAGAGTAGATACAAGAGGAAAAGCAATACAAGTACCATTGGATACTAGAAGAACAGGAGTAAATACACCTTTAAAGAAAGCTACTGGTGGAAGTACAGATATACAACCACTATTTCAGACAATTGCTGATAGAACTATGCAAACGTATACTGCAAGTGCAAGAAATAATTTTGGCGTAGAGTTAATGAATACATTAAATAGTAACAAAATTTCTGAACAAACAGACATAGAAACTATTGTAGAACAAATAACCGAAAGTAATGAAGAATTATTAAAGAAAGGTAAAAATGGAGAGCTACCAACTTTTACTGTATTCGATAAAGGCCAGAAGGTTACTTTTGAAATATCAGAGAATATGTATGATGCATTAAAACCTGTAAATCAGAAATTAACAGAAATGAGTAATTCAAAACTCGCAAAAGGACTAAACAAAGTAAATAATTTCAGAAGAGGAGTATTAACTGAATATAATCCACTATTTTTAATAACAAATGGTATAAAAGATGCACAAGATGTATTGCTTAATTCACAACATGCTACAAAAACATATGCTAAAATACCAGAAGCATATGCTCAAATTGTGAAAAAAGGATACTGGTTTGAAGAATATATACAAAATGGTGGAGAACAGAACAGCTATTTTAAAGATGGAGAGTTTACAAGTGATAAAAAAACATCTGTTGCAAAGAAAGCAATACAAGTACCATTAGAAAAGATTAGCCAAATCAATAATGTAGTTGAGATGGCTCCAAGACTTGCCGAATATATTGCTAGTAGAGAAAAAGGAGCTAGTATAGAAACTGCAATGTTAGATGCTGCAAGGGTAACTACTAACTTTAAAGCTGGTGGAGATGTTACTAAATTTGCTAATAGAAATGGAGCTACATTCTTAAATGCATCAGTACAAGGTGCAATGCAAGTTGTAAGAAATGTTAAAGAAGCTAATGCAAAAGGAATTAAAGGCTGGACAGTTTTAGCTGGAAAAACAATTGTAGCAGGATTACCAGCAATTATATTAAATAATATGTTCTGGGGAGACGACGACGATTATGAAGAGTTACAAGACTATGTAAAAGATAGCTATTATTGCATTGCCAAAATTGGAGATGGAAAGTTTATAAGAATTCCTAAGGGTAGAGCAGTTGCTACAATACAAAAATTAGTAAACAATATTGACGAATATATTAATAATAAAAAAGAGTTAAATATAGATAATTTTACAAAGGATTTTTGGGAAGACATAGGTTTTGCAATGGATAATTTAGCTCCTAATAATCCATTGGATAATAATGTGATTTCTCCTATAATTCAAGCAGTAACAAATACCAGTTGGTATGGAGAGGATATTGTACCTAGCAGATTGCAGAATAAACCAAAAGAGGAACAATATGACGAAAGCATTGATAGTTTGAGCATATGGTTAGGAGATAAGCTAAAAGTAAGCCCATATAAAGTAAATTACTTACTAGACCAATATAGTGGTGGAATAGGAGATGTTGTACTTCCTATGATGACTAAACAGGCTGAAAATAATGTGATAGAAGATAAGTTTACAACTGATAGTGTAATGAAAAGTAGGTATCCAGGAGAATTCTTTGAAAAGCTAGACGAATTAAAAGTTAAGGCTAATAGTAGTAAAGCAACAGATGAAGATGTGCTAAAATATAAGTATGCTTCTAAAATATCAAGTAGTATGAGTGAATTATACAACAAGAAAAGAAAAATCCAAAATTCAGATGATAGCGATGAAAGTAAGAAAAAACAGTTAAAAGAAGTCCAAAAGAAGATTAACGAATTAGCTAGAAGCGGAGCTAGTGGTAGTGGTTCTATAAATATTAGTGGAAATACAGCTATTGTTGGAAATAGTAAATATTATAAAACAACAGATGTAAGCACTAATACTAAAACTTGGAAAGAATTATCTGAAACAGAAACTAAAAAGAATAAAAAGATTTCTTTAAAAACTTATGCTAACTATAAAGAAACAATAGCACAAGAAACTCTTAAACAAAGAAAAAATGGTACAATTAGTGCTGATGGAAGTATCAAAAGTAGTGATAAGATAGAAATATTATATAATTCTAAATATAGCAATGAAGAAAAGACTTCATTATACGAAAATTATATAAAAAGCAAAGATGATGTAAAGTATGATATTATAAAAACAACTGGACTTAATATAAATAGCTATTTAGGATATAAATTGGCAAGTAGCAATGGAGAGTTTGACTCAGACAAAGAAGATGATGGAACAGAAAAAGGAAAGACTGTAAAGAATAGTGCTAAGAAGAAGTTATATGAATATGTTAATAACATAAAAGGCACTACATATACTCAAAGACTTATATTAACTGCATTAGAATACAAGCCAGAGAAAGAATCAGACAAAGCTTTGGTAGTTAATTATATAAATAGCTTAAATAATCTTACTGAAAGCAAGAGAAAAGAAATGTTAAATCAATTTAAAGGTATTACAATTTATAAAGATGGAAGAATTAAGTATTAAAAAATGGTATCCTAAAATTAGGATACCTCTATTTTTTTGTCTAAATTTATATTAGGGTAAAATTATATGGAATTTGGTGCGGTTAGTATTCTTTTTAAAGAAATTCGTAGTTTTAGTACGGATTGCGCCCCCGCAACCAAAGGATATATCACTAGAACTGTAACGGTTTTAGTGATTTTTTGTTGTCTTAAAATTGGTTGCAATAATGCTTTAAAATGGCATTATTATGTCAAATTGGGTAAAAATTGGGTAAAATAACCACCTCAAATGCCCGAAACTCTAATAAAAATTCAATAAAAAATTTACTATAAAGTTATAATTTTTACAAAAATCTGCAAGTAAAAAACTATTGGGAAAGAGATATAAAATCTCAAAGTTTTTTACTTTTTTAATATCGTGAAAATTTGTAATTTGTGAAAATTAGAAAAAAGTAAAATTAAGACCTTGTTGGTAATAGTAAGTTTTCTAGTGCATATCCAGCTTTTCTATTATGAGAAAGTAGTGGATGTACATAAAAGTCAAGTGTTGTACTTATTTGTGCATGACCTAGTCTTGCAGAAACAACAGCTATATCAATATTTTGTGCAACTAGTAAACTTGCATTTGTATGTCTTAATCCGTGAAAATTAATTACAGGTAATCCTATTGTACCTACATATTTAACAAACCATTTGCTTATAGAAGAAGGATGCATAGGTTTGCCATCAGCTTGTACAAATAACCTATCAGAATTCGTCCATAATTCGCCATATAGCGATTTTTGTTCTTCATACCATAACTTATATTCCTCAAGCAAAGAAATGATAAATTCGGGTATTGCAATTTCTCTAATGGAGCTTTCTGTTTTAGGAACTTTTGTAAATACTCCCATATCTGATAGATATTGACTAGAACGGTTAATACTTATAATTCCATTTCTAAAATCAACATCTTGCCATTCTAAGCCCATCAATTCACCTAAACGAACACCAGTAAAGATAGTAAGAATGATAGCAACTTTATATTTAGTATCTTCTACAGTAAGTTTTTCTAAGTTTTCTAATAATATTTTAGTTTGCTCATCATCATAAGATCTTCTTTTAGGTTTTTTAGCTCTAGGTGGTTGAACACGCTCAGCAGGATTACTTACAATTAATTGCCAGTAAACAGCTCTATGAAGCATTGCTCTTAATAATCTGTGATGTTCTAAAATAGTTTTGCCAGATAAAGGCTTTTTAGTTTTTGAACCATTGTTACATTTTTTTCTAACTAATTGAGTATCTTTTTCAAGTAAGTCATAGAATTTCATAATGTCAGTTGGTCTGATTTTGTTTATATAGAAATGTCCGAAATATGGCAAAATTCTTGTTTCTAACATTCTACAATATCGTTTGTATGTTGTAGGAGCTAATTCTTTTGAGCCATAATCTCTTTTCCATACTTCAACAAATTCAGAAAATTTAAGAGATTTACCATCTATGACTAAACCATTTTGTACTTCAGTAACAAATTTTGCTAGTTCAACTTCTGCTTCTTTTTTAGTTCCATGAATAGTTTTTCTGTGTATCATGGGTCTGCCGTTTAAGTCAAATCCTTCTGATACTGTTAACCTGTAACTGTTTTTTCCTCTTTTTTCTATACTCCCAGCCATTACTTATTTCACCTCCTTTCAAGTATAACTATGGAAGGGAGAGAATTTATTGCACTGTTAACAAATAAATTATACAATAATAGTTAACGAAAAGCAATAGTTTTCAAAAAGAAACTTAAAAAATTTATTTAATTGTACGCAAATATTGAAAAATATGGAAATTTATTGTATAATATGTTTGCTATAGTAAATATAGTGACCTTATAAGATATATGTTATAAGGGTGCGATTTCTTAAAGTCAAGCATTGTGACAAACAGTGCTCGCACTTGTCAGTTATGATTAAGTTTATCTTGTATGAGACCGATAAAGATATAAATATTAATCTTATTAATAATATTAATATTTCTATATTTATCTCGTGCAATATAGAATTGACCATTTCGGACACCTCCAATTTAGTTATATTTATAATAACATAAGCAATTCGGAGGTATTATTTTGCAGTTGCCTTTATTTAAGGTAAGTTATTTAGTGTACTCATTCCCGAACAGATACTGCACTGATAGGAATGAGTATCGCTTTTTTTAGGAGAAATAATGAAAAAAAGAAAAGATATTTTTAAATATAAGTCGTATGCACATTTTGACAACAGAAAAGCAATAGAAAAAGTAAAAGAATATATATATAATACAAAGAAAATTAAAGAACACTCTTTTCTTCCATTTATATTAGATATTCATAAAATGGAAAAATTTGATAAAGAAAAATATTTAAAGAATCTAAAAGAAAATGTTGAAAAAAAAGAAAAAGTAAGAAAAGAGAAAAAGAGAAATATAATGTTTTCATCTCATTTAGATAGATACATTTATCAATTGTATAATTATAAGTTAAATAATTCATATAATGATTATGTGAAAAAAAATGGAATAAATAAATGTAGTATTGCATATAGAAATAATTTAAAAGGGAAAAATAATATAAGTTTTGCACATGATGTATTCAAGTTTATAATAAATACAAAAAATAGTTATATCCTTGTGGGAGATTTCAAGGATTTTTTTGAGGGAATTGATCATAAATATTTAAAGAAAATGATATGCAAAGTATTAAATAAATCTAATCTAGATGAAGATTATTATGCTGTTTTTAAAAATATTACAAAATATACTTATTTTGATTTAGAGGATATTTGTAAGATAAAAGGAATAAAACGTAAAGATGTATATAAGCATACTGAAAAGATAAATTCCGAAACTGGTAAGAAAGAGTATGTTTTTGAATTAGAAAAAATAATGACAATAGAGGAAATAAATAAATATAAAACAAGATATTTACACTATAATAATAAATCTGGAATTCCACAGGGATCAGCGATAAGCTCTGTTTTAGCTAATATATATATGATAGATGCGGATAAAATGATAAATGATTTAGTAACATCAAACAAAGGATTATATAGAAGATATAGTGATGACTTTATTGTAATAATTCCTAATATAACAAAGGAAAAATTTGAAATTATATTTAATAGTATAAAAGAAATTCTTAATCAAAATGGAAATCCTGTATTAAAAGATGAGAAAACAAGAGTATATTATTATGAAGAAGAAAAGCTAAAAAATATAAATATGGACTTTTTACCAAAGATAGCTAACACTAAAAATGAGCTAGAATATTTAGGATTTTGTTTTACAGGAGATAAAATAAAAATACGAGATAAAACAATGTCAAAGTTTTATTATAGAATGTATAAGAAAATTAAAACAATAGCATTGTCACACGGAAAAACCAAGAGCGGAAAAAATATATCAGGCGAAAAATTATATAAATTATATTCTAAATATGGAAAAGATGATAAAAAAGGTAATTTTATAACATATAATGAGCGTTGTGAAAAAGAATTTAAAGATTTAGATAAATATTTTATATCGTATAAAAATAGATTTATAATGAAATTAAAGAATAGATATAATAAAGAAATGCAAAAATACAAAGATATTGATACAAAAAGATACTATGGCATACTAAAGAAGAAAAAGAACAGCAATAAGAAATAGTTGTTCTTTTTCTTTTTTTAGTCATTCCATTCAAAATTATTTTCATGTACTATAAGTTTTCCGTCATTTAATAGTTCATTTAAATATTCTAAAGCCCAAGGTTGCAAATAATAATCAAATTCAGTATATCCAACAGAGATGCTAGATCCAATATTAATTATATGTTTATTTTGTAATAAGTTTACAATTGCATTACTTATATCAAAAGTAGTTGATGTATCAAAAGATTTAGTTTTTGAATTATAAAATTTCATTAAATATTGTTTTTCATTTGAACTTATTTTTTTCATCATTTTTCTGAGTTTTTTGTTTAAAGTCTTGTTTTTTATTTTATTATATACATATTGAATTAATGTGGCTATATAATAACAACTTAATACGATAAAAATCAAAGAAATAACAAATTGATAAGTTGATTTAAAAGACAATAAACCAAAATAATTTATAATATTATCAGGAAACAAAGAAAATACGAGAGAAGCCAAATAAATAGTCCCTACAATTATTTTAAAATCTACTTTATTAAATATATTCTTAATTATTTCCTTCATAACTAACCTCCTAGCAATTATTATCTAACCATTTATCAAATTCGTCATAACTTTTCTTTTCATCTCTAATGTCATTCATAAATTCTTTGGCTTCCTTTTTCCATTTCTCATAATCTTTTTTATAAACTTCTATATCAGGGTTACGTTTTACCAACATAGCTTTTTTAGCATAAATTTTACGATATTTACCATATACCTTATCATTATCTTGCTTAATTCTTTGAGCAATTTGATTTCCAATATCTTTACAAGTTTGAGAGCCTTTAAATAAATTGTCACAATAACTAACTCTTGGATTATCAGTTATAAAGTATTTACCACAGTTCTTACATTTTTTTATGATGTATTTATTTTCTTCTACAAATTTAAACAATGTAATATAAAGTATGGTATAGACACTAGAACTTGTTGCATCAGTTTCGGCATATACATCAGCAAAATGTTGCCCTGTTGTAAAAAATTCTAACAATTTTTCTTCATTGGTTTCAAGATATTCAGGGACAATTTTATAATTGAAAGTATCATTTATTTGAAAATTAGTAACATATGGTTTTAATGTTTTAAAATGTGAAGTGTAATAAATATAAAAACGTATCTTATTAGTCATTGTCCTTGAATTTTCACGAGGATGTTTGCTGAATATGTAATCAACAAATTCAGAGTAAATCTTTTGAATTTTTATAGCATCTTTTTTTATTAATTTGAAATATTTTTTCCCTAAATTTTCAATTTCACTATAACTATAAGTCTTATCAATCTTTAAATTATCTATATCACTTTTTTCAAAATATTTTATATAAGAAGTAAAAAATTTAGTAAACCAAACAAAATATTCATCAAAGTTAGAGAAATTTGTATTTAAAAAATCAATTAAATTTGTTCCTATGTCATCAATTGAGAAATGGTCTTTTATAAAGAAATGACAATTTGAGAGTTCGTCTAATTCATAGTAATGTAGCTTTTTTGGGATATTTAAACAATCTATTTTTCTTTTTATTTCATTGGTAAAAGGTTTGGTTTTTACATATGTAGTAAATAATTCTTCATATTCTTTATATTCATCTTCAGTTAAGCAATCTTTTACAATATCCAAAACTGAAACACCTTTAGGTAATTTGCGATCCGGATCACCATACAATAGTGTGATATGTTGGATTTCTTCTTCACTAGTAATAGAGAGATGTATATTACTATTTATTTTATCTTTTTTCATAATTCCTCCGTTAACAGATATTCAAAAACACTAAAGTTAACCTGCTATCAAAATAACCTAAAAAGTATTTACAAAGTTAACTATAATCAATATAATACAATTGTTAACAAAAGTCAATATTAAATTACAAAAAAATAGGAGGTGATATTATGGAACTACAAAAAGTACAAAGGACAACATTAACAATGAAAGAGGCATCTGAGTATTTAGGAATATCATACTGGTTGATAAATCAATTAGTAAGAAGAAAACAAATACCATGTTCAAAAGTTGGTGGGAAATATTTATTTAGAGTACAAGCTTTAGATGAATATTTAACAAAAATGGAACAAGAATCGATAGATTAGATTCTAAAGAAAGTGAGGAAAGGAGGATATGGCTAATTTACAATGGTTAAAACTATCTACGGATTTCTTTGATAATAACAAAATAAAATTGCTAGAAAGTGAAAGAGATGGAGATACACTAATTAGAGTATGGATACAACTTTTAACAATAGCAATGAAGTGTAATTATCAAGGTAGATTATCAATAACGGAAGATAAACCAATGACAGTTGATGAATTTTCAAAGATTATGGGAAAGTCTAGGAAAAAAATCACAAAATGTTTGGAAAAGTTTGAAGAATTAAAAATGATTATTATAGAAGATAATTTTTATAAAATCAAAAACTGGTCTAAGTATCAAAGTGCTGATAAACTTGAAGAAATTAGACTACAAAATTGTTTAAGGCAACAAAAATATCGTGAAAAAATGAAAAGTGAAAAAGAAAAAAGTAACGTTACAGTAACGCAACGTAACACTAAAGAAGAGAAAAAGATTAGAAATAAAATAGAAAAAGAAGGAGATGAGAATAGAAGTGGATTTAAAGAATTCAAATTATAAAGTTATCACCAATGAAGGTGCAAAATGTGGATTTTGTAATAAAAATTTAAAGCCAATTGGATTCGATTATTTATATGTAAATTATGATAAAAGCATGATTGAATATGAAAGATGTAATTGTGAAAAAGCAATTCAATTTTGGAAAAAATTTGATTTTGAACAAGAAGAAAAACAGCGACAAGAAAAGTATAGAAAAATTATAAATAGTATTTATAAAGATAACTATATGAAAAAGAGATTACAAAAGTATAATTTTGAAAATCTTATTGATACATATGATGATACATCTATTATAAATCAACTAATAAAATTTACAGATTTATGTATTGAATCAGAGATGAAAAATGGACTGATTATTTATGGAAATATAGGCTATGAAAAAACATATTTAGCAGCTTGTATAGCTAATAAAATGATTGAACAAAACAAAATTGTATTAATGGAAAAAAGTAGCTCTATAATTGATAAAATTAAAGAATCGTTTAATAAAGATGGACTATCAGAAACGCAAATTATTGGACTATATTCTAATGTAGATATGTTAATTATTGATGATTTTGGTAGTGAAAATTTAAGCAAATGGGCTTTAGAAAAATTAAATAAAATTATTAGTAATAGATATGATAATGAATTACCAATTGTTATTACAACAAGATATAATAAAGAGCAATTAATTGAACAATTATCTACTGAAGATGATACAGAAATTTCAGAAGAAATTGTTGAAGTTTTGAATGAAATGTGTTATGGAATTTCAATTGCAGAAGAAATAAAAGCAAAAGAAAAAGTTAGCATAAGCGACCAAACTATTTGCTAACTCAATCTTAAAACCTAATAAAATTATAATATAAATTATAACAATTGTAAATAGGAACAGTTTGAATTTTTTGTTCAGACTTTTTCTAAAATTTAAACAAAAATTATGAAAAAATGAATAAAAAAATTCCCTCGGAGAGCTAAAAAGGGTTTTAGGGATTTTTCCCTAAACAGCAAAAAAGGTGTCAAGACACCACGCTGGCGAATATTGGGCACTAAAAAATGCCGCCTATATTCGAGCAAAATAAATTTTGCTAATTATTAATGCTTCGTAAACTAGCATTAATAAATTTTTATAGTAAGGCAGTGATGAAAATGTGGAGAGATTCAGAACAAATTTTAGATAGTATTTTTTATCATATAATAAAATTTTAACAAGATTATAATTATTAGGAATAACAACTAAACAGGGTAAAGAAGTAAAGCATGTAGATTTAAGAAAGGTTGTAGATGTTATGTTGAAAAAACATCCAACTTGTAGATGGAGAAGTGAAAAAGTAAGAAGTAGAAAATATTTTATTTTAGTAGAAGGGTATGACCGGATAAAATTTGTGTATTTTGAAAAAGAAAAATCTTTAATAGATGCTAATGTAGAATTTTTTGAAACCAGAATTAAATTGTATGAAGATTTTTTGAAAGTAGAGCATAATGAAAATTGGTGGAATGAAGATATGGATATAAAACAATTAGAAAAATATTTTAATAGAGCAGAATCTAGTATAAGAAAAGCAATTAAAAAAATGTGTGATAATGGTTTTAGTAATTATAAATATTTAGAGAATAATAGAGTTATTATTTCAAGAAAAGGAGTTGAATGGATTTGTAAAAATGTTTTTAAACAAAAGTATTTAGAGTTATTGGAGAAATATAAAATGGATTTAACGGAGTTATATATTAAAGTAGGTTATCCTTATGATCATTTTTTTTATAGAAATTGAAAATAAAAAAGTTTCAAAAATAAAATACTTTTAGGATTGTTTTTTTTTGCTATTTATGATAGTATATTAACAAATATGATTAAATAATTGTAAATATAATTAAATATTAAGGAGTATTATGAAAAAAGAGATTAATGAAAATTGGATAAGCATTGAAAACGCTGCAAAATACTTAGGAATAAAGCCAGTTACAATAAGGAGTTGGTTAAAAAAAGGAAACACAATACCAGCACATAAAATAGGAAAACAATGGAAGTTTAAATATTCTGAATTGGATGAGTGGGTAAAAAGTGGAAAAAGTGCTATAGATAGGAGTTAATATGAGATATTTAGGAAGTAAAGTAAAATTATTACCTGAAATAGAATCAGTAATAAAAAAATACGAAATTAAAGGTGAAACATTTGCTGATTTGTTCGCTGGTACAAGCTGTGTAGGAGATTATTTTAAGGAAAAATATAAAATTATATCAAATGATTTTTTATATTATTCATATGTAATATCTAAAGCAAAATTATCGTTTAAAGATATGCCAGAATTTAGAAAATTCAAAAAAAATTATAAAATAAATATTTTTGAATGGCTAAATACAAAAAAATATGTGGCAGATGATACATATTTTATTTATAAGAATTATACTCCAATCGGAGGAAGAAAATTTTTTACAGAAACAAATGGAATAAAGATAGATGGAATTAGACAAGAGATAGAAAAGTTAAAAGAAAAGGACATCATAACTGAAAATGAATATTATTTTCTAATAGCATCATTATTAGAAAGTGCTACAAAGGTATCAAATACATCTGGAACATATGAAGCATTCTTTAAGTTTTGGGAATCAAGGGCGGAAAAAGAGTTTATAATAGAACCACTGGAATTTAATAAAGTTAATAAAATTTCTAAAAATGAGATATTTTCAAAAGATGCAAATTTATTGGTAAGGGAAATTGAAGGAGATATTGCATACATAGATACACCTTATACTGTAACACAGTATGTATCTGCATATCATTTATTGGAAACTTTAGCAAAATATGATTCACCCAAAATAAAGGGAGTAGGAGGAAAAAGAGAACGAGAAAGTAAAAATTCTCTTTATGCTAGAAAAAATGAAGCAAAGGCACAATTTGAAGATTTATTTAGACAAATTAGATTTAAACATATAATTATTAGTTATAGTAATCAGGGCTTAGTACCATTAAAAGAGTTAGTTAGTTTAGCTAAGTTATTTGCAAAAGAGAATAAGGTATATGTAGAGAAATTTAATTATCAAGAATATCAGAATCACCGTTCAAGCAATAAAAGAAATGGAGAGAATCTTAATGAAGTTATAATCTATTTCCAAAAAGATTTAGAAGTAAATAAATCACCATTAAATTATTCTGGAAGTAAAAACACATTAGTACCAACAATAATTAGAGAACTACCATACGAGGTTGAAAATTTTGTGGATGTTATGGGAGGGGCTTTTAATGTTGGAGCAAATATTGTAGCAACCAAAAAAGTATATTATAATGAAATAAATACAAAAATTTATGATATAATAAAATGGCTTATAACTAATGATAAAAAAGATGTAATTCGTGATATAGAAAATTGCATAGATAAATATGGATTGGTGAAAGAGGGAAAAGAACCGTATATTAAATTGAGGAAAGATTATAATATGAATACAATCGACAGTGTGAGTTTATTTGTATTACATATGTATTCATTCCAAAATATGATTAGATTTAATAATTCTCAAAAGTTTAATACTCCTATTGGTGTCGCTGGATATAGTGAAGATATGAAAAAAAGAATAAAAAACTTTATTCCTAAAACTTCAAATATTGAATTTTACAATATGGACTATATAAATATTAATTGGTCAAGTTTTTCAAAAAATACTATTTTTTATTTTGATCCACCTTATTTTATTACAAATGCATCATATAATGATGGTAAAAGAGGTGGAAAAGGCTGGACTAAAACAGAAGAAAATCAATTATTAGATACACTATTAAAGATAGATAAATTGGGATATAAATTCTTATTATCGAATGTAGTTGAACATAATGGAAAGAAAAATACAATACTTTTAAACTGGATAAAAAAGAATGACTATAAAATTATTAATGCTGGAGTATCTGGTTGGAGGTATGCAAAAAACGAAGTTATTATTAAAAATTTTTAAGGAGGATATATGAATAGAAAAATATTTTTTTCAATATCATTAAAGGAAAAATTTAATACAGTAGATTATAATGCAAATCAATTGTGGAAAAATATTAATATACACAATACAGATGAACTGATAAACAAAATAATATATGTATTAAATGAAAAATATCCTAAATTAAATATTTCAGAATGTCAATTTAAGGAGAAAGTTGAAGTATATGGAGAGTCAAGCACATATTTCGGAGTAATAGAAAATGAAGAAGGAATTATTGAAGCTTATGTTTTTATTATTCCTCCGGCATATGAAACGAGATCGGGAATTTTAGCACAACAGGTTTTTCCTGTAATTTCAGGCATCATGCCAAAAATTAAAAATTCTAAAGATAAAAAAATAAGCAATAGGCCTATCTATATAATAAATGCAAATGAAGCAAATTATACTCCATCAATGGCAATAAATATTCGAAGTGGAGAAATACTGGATTTTAAATATGTAGACATTTTTAATAAAAGCATAGAAGAAATATTGAGGGAAAGAAACTTAAAAGAGAATGCTAATAATATTTTAGAATATAACGAATGGCTTGTAAAAACTAATAAAGATAAACAGAATGAGTTTTTTGAGATAGACGATGAAAAAAAGATTATAAAATACTTAATAATAAGATTAAAGGATGGAATACATATAAATAATGAACCATATTGGTTTGTATTAAAAGCATATGCATCTTTCTATCTAGCAAGTAGAGATGCATATAAATGTGATATGTCTATATTTAACCAATTACCTAGAGGAAATAAGACATTGGATGCATTTAGAGATTATATAGAAAGATTTATATAGGAGGTTTTTATATGCAAAAAATTTATTATGGAGCACCTGGAACAGGTAAAAGTTATGAAATATTAAAATATTTAAAAGAAAAACAAATTTCGGATGAATACATTTTTAGGGTAACATTTCATCCTGAATATACATATAGCGATTTTGTCGGACAAATACTACCTACAGTTAAGAAAAATGGAGAGGTATCATATGATTTTGCAAAAGGAGTATTCACTTTAGCATTAGAAAAAGCATATCAAGATACATCTAAAGAGGTTTTCTTAATAATTGAAGAAATGTCAAGAGGCAATTGTTCGGCTATATTCGGGGATATATTTCAATTATTAGATAGAGATAATGTAGGAACAGAAAAAGGTTGGAGTAAATACTTTATAAATAATCCTATAATAGCAAAAGATATTATTGCTTTAACTGATGATAGAATAAAACTACCTGCAAATTTATCAATATTGGGAACTGTTAATACATCTGATCAAAATGTGTTTGTAATGGATACAGCATTTAAAAGAAGATTTGAATGGGAATATATTAGTACTAAACCAGTGAAAGAAAATGGTATAAATTTAAATGCGGCAGATATTGATTTAAATAATGGAAAAACAAAAATTAGGATTAATTGGATAGATTTGTATGGAACTTTGAATAAATTTATTTCTTCTTCAGAAAAGTTAGGACTTGGAGAAGACAAGCAAATAGGTCAATTCTTTATTGAATTTGATAGTGAAAGTTATAAAGAAAAAATTAAGAATAAATTGTTACATTATTTATGGTTTGATATACAAGGAGCATCTTACAAGACAGAAGTAAAGCTATTTGATGATAGTATAACTAACTTTTCTGATCTATATGATAAATATGAAGATGATGAGAAAATATTTAGTGATGATTTTTTTGAATGTCTGGATGCATGGAATAATAATAGTTTGTAATATAGGAGGTACATTAGTATGTTACAAATTGTTTTTGGACAAGATGGTGATGAAATAAATGACGAAATAAAAAAATTTAATTTATCTGATGGGGACAAAAGATACTCAAAGAAGATAAAGAAGTTTAATTTAGATTTCGTGGGTTTTGTGATCGAAAAAGAAAAGATATTGGCGGTTTTTCCAAAGCATTTTTTTAATGATGATAACAATTATAAAGAATATAATAAAAAAGAAATAGAAGAAAATATTAAAATGCTATTTGAAGTTATTTACAAATATAATATTGAGAACAGAGCAAAAACTGTAGCAAATAAATATATAGGGTATGAAGAAAATTTTGAATCGGATTATCCTTTTGAATCTTTTTTTAAGATTTATGAGTATTATAAAAAATATGGAATATATAAGGAAGAAGAAGTAATTCTTTCTAAAAATGTTAATGGTAAAATATCATGGAAGGATACTATACAAAAGTCAAGTACCATTGTATCTAGTGGAAATTTGATTTTTTTGCCAATATACTCTAAAAAGAAAAGTAATAAAACAGCATTTATAAGTGAATGTATGACATTTGTAATAAATTATACAATAAGAAATTTTTCATTTTTTATTCAACTACCAATTGTTCGTGTGAAAGAATGCAAAATTGATTTTTTGGCAAATAAAGAATATACATTACGACAATTGTATCAATTTAAAAATACAATATTTAAAGACTATCAAAAAGAACTTATTAATGCTTTGATAAATTTTTTTGAAAGCTATGATAAAAAAGCTACAGGAGGAGCAATTCATTTAAAAATAAACTATTTTGATATGATTTGGGAAAGTATGGTTAATAAATATTTGAATGATTGCTTTGTAAAAGTTGATAAAGAAAAAAACAAGTTAATATTTGATTATAAAAGAAAACAACTTAATAAAAGATTTGAAAATAAAAAGTTTAATATAGATAAATCAGAACACCAATTTTTTATACGACCAGATCACTATTATTCAGATGAAAATACAATATATTTATTTGATTCTAAATATTATAATGATATAACAGATTTAAATTATAAACAATTTTCGTATACAATTTTATTAGGAAATAGCAATATAGGAAGTAATAAAAATCTTTATAGTGCTTTATTATTACCAGGAAAAAGCAAAAATGGTTTACATTTGAAGTTGGATTTACCATATTGCCAATTGAATCAAGGTTGCAATTATATAATCGAGCAATTTCTAAGTGTGAAATTACTAATGAAGAATTATTTAAATTTAAATATAAAAGATGAACTTGAAAAAATAAATGAAAATAGAGAAATGGAATATCCTATTTATGATAAAGAAGAAAATCATAGACAATTAAAAGTTGCAGAAGATGAAGAAGAATATAAGTACGAATAAATTAAGGAGATAATTTATGATTTTAAAATTAAAGAAAGAATTAAAACAAAAAGATTTTAAAAATGAAAAAGAACTACAAAATTTCTTTGAAAACAACATTGAAACAATATTAGGATATAAATTTATAGATACAGAATTCATTGTAGGTGATTTTAGAATTGATTCTTTAGCTTTTGATGAAGAATCTAAATCATTTAGAATAATTGAATATAAAAATGTTAAAAATCATTCCTTAGTTGACCAAGGATATACATATTTAAAATTAATGTTAGAAAGAAGAGCAGATTTTGTATTACAATATAATATAAAGACTAAATCGTCACTGACTATTCAAGACATTGACTGGAGTCAATCAAGAATTATATTTGTCTCACCAATTTATACAGCGTATCAATTAAATGCTACTGATTTTAAGAATATACCAGTAGATTTGGTGAAAGTGACAAGATATGAAGATGATATTATTGAAATTGACTTTATTAAAAAGACAAGTAATGTTAAGATACAAGATGTTCAAATGGAATCAGTACAAAACGATGTTAATAAAGAAGTAGTAGTATATACTGAAGAAGATCATTTAGAAAAAGCATCAGATAGTATAAAAAGATTATATGAAGAAATAAAAAATAGGATACTGGAACTAGATGATATTGATATAGAAGCTAAAAAATTATATATAGCATTTAAAGGTATGAGAAACATTACAGATATAGAAATTCATAAAAATAAATTAAAAATATATATAAATATGAAAAAAGGAACTTTAAATGATCCATTAAATATTTCAAAAGATATCAGCGATATTGGACATTGGGGAAATGGAGATTATTGTATTATAATAGATAATGAAGAAGATATTGATAATTTAATTCCATTAATTAAGCAGTCTTTAAAACTAAATAAAAAATAAACAAAAGAAAAGCAAGATATAAGAGTAATTAATAAGTTACAAATTTATTTTGCTTTTTTGTTTTTATAAAATAAAAGTAAAAGGAAAAGAAATATATGGAGAAAAGAATTTTAGATAGAACAAGATTTGAATACTATTGGAGTTATTATTTATCTATAGAGAGAATGCTAGAAGATACAAGAAGATTTGTAGCAGCTTCAGACGAAAATAAAAATACATATTCAGATGAGTTCGCAAAAATAATATTATTGTCATGTTCTGAAATTGATTCAATATTAAAAATAATTTGTAAATTAAAAGGTGTAGAAAAGAAAGATAGCGAATACAATATGAAAGTATATGTACAAGTTTTAAGTGAAATTAAAAATATTAGAGAGATGGCTTATAGTCCAGATCTTTCTACTTATATCAATGAAAAGTCATTAATTGCATATCCATTTAAAGAAATGGATAACCATGAGAAATACGGTGGATTAGAGTGGTGGTCTGCATATCAAGCATTAAAACATAATAGATTAGAAAGTGCAACAGTAGGGAATCTATATAATGCTGTTTCTTCTGTTGTAGCTCATTACATATTAATAAGGATATTAATAGAATTTTTACGCGATTACGATGGAAAAGAATATGTTGACAAGCATAATATTTCGGAGTATTTTATTCCATGTATATGATAATTAGATAGGAGACTAGAATGAAAGCAATAAATCTAAAATCATTAATAAATATATATTTGGCAAATCAAAATACATTACCAAAAGAATATATAAATTTTATTGGCGAAGACTATGGATTAGAAGTCAAAAAGTATGAATTAAATGTATTAAAAAGCTTAATTGAATACATTGAAGAATATAATAAAGGATCTTTTAATCAATATAATTACTTTTATTTAGGATATAAGATTCCTCAAATTGGAAAAGAATTTGATTTACTTAGACTTGATAACGAAAGTGTTTTGAATATTGAATATAAAAGAGAAGTAGAAAATATTACTATATTGAAAGAACAACTCGTAAAGAATAAGTACTATTTACAATTTTTAATGAAAAAATTGATATTAATTGGATATATACAAAAAAATAATGAATTATATTTATTAAATGAAAACGATGAGTTAGAAGAATTAAAAATGGATGAATTTTTAAATATATTAAGCAATAATGAAAATTGTATAGAAATAGATTTGAATGACATATTTAAAGCATCCAATTATTTAATTTCCCCATTTAATAAAACACAACAATTTATGAATGATCAGTATTTTCTTACTAGTCATCAAGAAGAAATAATGAATGAAATAATAAGTAATATAAAGAATGGAAGTAAATTTTTCTTAATACAAGGTGATGCTGGAACTGGAAAGACATTACTGACTTACCACTTAGCAAAAGAATTGAAAAGAAAAAATAACAATGTTGCTTTAATTCATTGTGCTCAAATAAATAATGGACAATACGAGTTGATAAACAATTATCAATGGAATATATATCCAATAAAAAATTTTTCTACTTTATTTTTAAGAAAATTTGATGTGTTAGTTATAGATGAAGTTCAGAGAATAAAAATTGAACAATTTAAACTTATAAAAAAATATGTAGATGATAATGATATAGTTTTAATTCTTAGTGGTGACAGAAAACAGATTTTGAGAACTAGTGAAGGAGGAATAATTGAAATACTTGAAAATGAACGATTGATGAAATACTCTATGACTAAAAAGATTAGAACTAACAAGGAGTTAGCAGATTTTATATCTGTTATGCTAGATTTAACAAAAATAAATGATAAAAAACTAACAAAGAAAAATATAAATATAGTATATTTTAATTCTTATGAGGAGGCAGATAAGTATATAAAGACAAAGAATAACTATAGTTTTATAAATTATACGTCAACATTATATCCTGAAAAAGGATTAGTGGGATTTGAAAGAATGGATTATAACAAAAATACAGTTGGAAATCCACATAGAGTTATAGGACAAGAGTTTGAAAATGTCGGAGTTCTAATTGATAAACATTTTTACTATGATAATAATAAACTTAAAGCCTATAAAATGAATAATAATGTTTATTCTCCTAGAGATATGCTTTATCAAGCAATTACAAGAGTAATACAAACATTGGAAATAATAGTAGTAGAAAATATAGATTTATTTAATATTATTATAAGTTTATTTAATGATGAAAAATAAAAGTTCTATTATAGAAATAAAATAATAAAAAATCAAATAAAACTTTCTTTTTTTGGAAATAATATGATATAATATTATTATAATCTAAAAAGGAGAGTTTTTATCATGTTAGGAGATAAAATTAAATTATATAGAGAAAACAAAAAAATGACACAAAATGAGGTCGCAGATGTATTAGATGTTAGTCCTGCAACAATATCAAAGTATGAATCCGGTGCATTAGAGCCTAATATTGAGTCTTTAAAAAAATTAGCTGAATTGTTTGAAGTATCTGTAGATGAATTAATAAAAGAAAATGTTTTTGATATATCAAAAATAAATATTCTAGAAGTATTAAGAGAACAAAAGGAAATGAAATTAAAAGGAAATTTATATCATAATACACAAATAATATTTGCATATAATACAAATCATATTGAAGGAAGTAAGCTTACAGAAGATCAGACAAGATATATTTATGAGACTAATACATTATTAACAGAAAAAGATTCTATAACAAACTTAGATGATGTTTTAGAAACAGCTAATCACTTTAAATTAGTGGATTATATGTTAAATGTAGCAGAAAAAAAATTAACAGAAAAAATCATAAAAGAGTTTCATAAAATTTTAAAAGAGGGAACTTCAGATAGTAGGAAAGATTGGTTTGTAGTTGGAGACTATAAAAAGCTAGCTAATGAAGTTGGAGGATTAAAAACAACAGAGCCTAAGAATGTTGAAAGAGACATGAAAAAATTGTTAGAATGGTATGAGACATTAAATAAAATAACAATAAATGAAATAATAGAATTTCATGCTAAATTTGAAAAAATACATCCTTTCCAAGATGGAAATGGTAGAGTAGGTAGAATAATTGCATTTAAAGAATGCTTGAAAAATAATATAGTCCCTTTTATTATTTTAGATAAAGATAAATTATTTTATTATAGAGGATTAAATCAATATCAAACTAACAAAGAAAAAGGATATTTAAAAGATACTTGTTTAAATGCCCAGGATCAATATAAAAGTATTATAAAACAATTTTTAAATAATAAATAAATATAGCAAAATAGGGGGAAAGTAGGAATGTTATTTTCAGAAAAATTTGAAGTAGAAAAGAATGTAATAGAAAAATATGGAGCTATAGATATCTCATTAGTTTGTGATCTGCCTTTGTTTATTGATCCAATGCTTATATTTAATAGTGAAAAGCCAGATTATAAAATACTTCATGAAAATATAATAAAGTATTTTCATTTTCTTGCTAAAAAATCTGAACAAAAATTAGAAAAAGGAGATATAAAATTATGGTATACTTTTAATGAAGTATGTAATAATTGGTTTGGATATGCATTAGAGGGAAATAAAGGAAGTGCATTGGATATTGAATTTGGATATTTTTTGTACAAAAATATAAAATTTGTTTTACATACCAATCAAATATCTAGTGGAGAGCATGTAGAAAAAATAATGTTACTATATGATGGTAGTGGACGAGATAAAATTAGTGATATGACGGTTAATTTAATAAAAGGATATCTTTGCGAATATACGCAAGAATTTGCTAAAAAATATTTAAAAGGAAAAGACTGCAGAAATTTTCCAGTTGATAGAGCAGAATTTAATTATTTAACAGAAAGTTTTATTACAAAAGAATATTATTTGCCATTTTTAATAAATGAAAAAGGAGAAGAGGAATATATTTTATTAACTCCTTCAGATATTTTAAGAAAAAATGAACCATCAATAAATAGGGATAACTTTTTGAAAAATAACAGAAAAGTTAGAGAACATATTGAAAATGATGTCTTAAGAACACAGGTTAATAATTATATAGCTAAAGCAGTTGGAGAATATGAAAGAACACAGAGAGAAAATAAGAAGAAACCAAGTGAAAGAAAAATTAGGGCAATAGAAAAAGAATCTTTTTCAGAAATGGTAAAAGAACATCCAGAGATTTACGATTATTATGTAAAGATGAAAGAAGAAGATAAAGAAAATATTAAAGAAGAATGTTTGTACGAAGTTAACACTCAATTAGAAAAATTTATAATAAATGCACAAGCATTAGTAAATAGATTTAAAGAAGGTAATTATGAAGTAACAGAAAGCACTAGTGCATTTGAGGAAAGTAAAAATAGAATACAATATTTTAAACATATTATAGAAGATTGTGATGGATATAAGAATTTATATCATAATGGAGAGAGAATTTCAACTGAAAATGATTTACAAAGACTGTTTAAATTCGTATGGTACAAAACTTCATTTAAACCAGACTTTGAAACTAACAATGGTAGAGGACCAGCTGATGTTGTTGTATCTAAAGGAATTGAAAATCAAAATGTAATCGAATTTAAGTTGGCTAGTAATTCAAGATTACCACATATGTTTGAGCAAACCGAGATATACAAAAGGGCAAATAGTGCAGAAAAAAGTATAATTGCAATATTTTATTTTTCTGAAAAAGAACTAGATAAGGTAAACAAAATTATAAATGTAGCTGGATGCACCAATAAAATAGGTGAAGAGATAATACTTATAGATTGTAGAAATGACAATAAAGCATCTGCATCTAAAGCATAAATTATATAGAAAAAGCCCAATAGGGCTTTTTTCTATTCTTCAAAACATCCCCCAATCAATTGCACTCCATCTACAAAACCATTTCTATAATACTTCTCATTCCAATAAAAAATATAATCCATAAAATTCTCGTCTAATTTACTTAATTGTTTTTGTACATACTTTTTATTCTCCTTAGGAACATTCCTTAAAATATTTGCAGAAATCTCATCAAAATAAACAAAATGCTTTCTATCTTCATCGCACGTTAGTGATGCTAAGTCATCCTCTCTAAACATTAGCCACTCTTTCAAAATATCCTCATTAACTTCTCTAAAATTATTCATAAATAAAAACCTCCATAAAAATTAAAATTTTAATAGCAAAAAAATGTTTTTCAAAAATTCAACAAATACTAATTCTAGATACGAACACATGTACATTATGAATTGGGAAAAAATTGGGTAATAAACCCTCAAAAAATGCCCTAAAAATGCACAAATGTTCTTAAAACCAAAATCAATAAATATACTGAAATACCAACAAAAACTCCAATTTTCACAAAGACTCAAAAAGCCTTGAGCCGTCGCTCATAACCCGAAGGTTATCTATTTCCAACTGTTAAGTACAAAATAAAGACAAAATTTGCGAATGAATTTATGGACAATATAATAAAAAATTGGAAATGTTACATCTAGAATTTGATGTATAACAACAAAAAATAAAAAAATATCTTCTAAAAATAATCAGAAATTGAAGAAAAATACCAAATAAATAAAAAAATATTCAATTCATAAAAATAAGCATAAATTCGTATATCATGCACACAGAAATGATTACAGCGACTTCACAATCAAAAAAACTAACAAATAAAAATGTAAAATTTAAGAAAAATTTGACAAAATTAACCATATATGATATAATAGAATCATAGAAACAATTTTAGCAAACATAAATTTATACATCTGAATAATTATTATAATAATATGAAGAATTGAGGTCCGTCCACACTGTTCAGTGTGGATTTTTTTTGCCATTAATATTTTTTTTATTGTACCATTCTACATTCACAAGCAAATCAATAATGTGACTGATTTCCATTGTTTCTTTTGAGTGTAGTCCTGTTTTGTCAATGTTTTCATTTAATTGCTGTTTTAACTCCTCAATTTCCAAATTGTCATAAAACAAATCTTTTACTCCAACACCTAAGGCATCAGCTATTTTTACCAAGCATTGGATTGTTGGGTTATTTTTTTTATTATTTTCTAAATCTCTTAAATATGATCTAGTAATTCCCGTTAATTTACTTAATTTATATAAATTTATATTTTTTTTAGAACGAATATCTTTAATTACGAATATAACCATAAAAAACTCCTAGCGTTATTTGTTAATATATTGTAACTTGTTTTAAAAAAATTATCCATATGGCTCTCGCAGAGCCATATGGATAATAACTATGAGTGGTTAAAAAAGAAAAATGATTACATATAACACAAATACACGAATAATATTGTAACATATACTAAAACACAGAAGAAAAGTCAACATAATTGCAAAATAATCCAATTTATGGTATAATATACATGTAGTTGTTTTTTAGTTAGTAACGACAGGAGGAAAATTTTATGACTACAAAGAAAATTGAAATCAGATTAGAAGAATTGGTTCCGGCATGGCAGGATTATCCAAAGCAAACTTTGCTTATCAAAAAGTTGCAAAAATTGCGTTTGCGGTTCTTGTACGAAAAGCAAGATTGCGATAAGTACAATTCTATTCCGATGCCCCTTGCAAGAGTGGCACTGATGGAGAGCTATAACAATTTGCTGAAATTGTATTATGCTCTCAAAAATGAAATTGTCTGGAACGGCAAATCAAGAGAAATTCTTTGCAAGGATCCTCTGGACATAAGCGAAGTCAATATAGAAAAGGCTGATATGGTTCTGGCTAGCGAAGAATATCTTATAGCTGTTTCTGCCGTTGGAAATCGATTCCAAATTGATTTCTGTGAAAACTAATAAAATTATTAGATTACACAAAAAAAGGAGAGTTTTTTAGCTCTCCTTTTCTTCTTCTTTTTCCTTTTTTTCTTTTTCTAATTCCTTATCAATTTCGCTCATTAAATCTTGAAATTGAGGCGGATATTTATGTTGCAAATTGCTTTGAAGCATTGTCAAAACTTCCTTTCAAATTATTTTTTCTTTGTTTCTGGTATAATTACCTTAGATTTTTTCTCCTTAGGCTTAGGTTTAATTGAATTTATGTGAGAAAGAACAGGAGACATTTCTATATTAGAACCATCGCCTTCAATTATTTCCAATCTTTTATTTTCCATTTTAGCACACCCTTCCTAAAATCTAGCTTAACTAAATATAATATAACACAAAAAAATATCAATGTCAAAGGTTTTGACCATTGACATAATGGTCAAAAAATGTAATAATATATGCTATAAAAGTATATCGGAAGAATAGGAGAAGCAATGGATATAGAAGAGAAAAAAGCGATAATTGAAGCTATATTATTTGCCTCAGGTAAGGAAGTTGAAACAACAACATTGATGTCAGCCTTAGAGCTATCACATAAAGAAGTTGAAATTATACTAGGACAAATGAGATTAGAGTATAGTGAAAAAAATCACGGAATAGAGATAATAAAAGTAAATAACAGTTATCAAATGTGTACAAAAAAAGAATATTACGAATACATATACCCAATATTTGATAATCGAGCAAAACCGAATTTGTCGTCAGCGGCAATGGAAACCTTGTCTATTATTGCATATAACCCAAAGATAACAAGAGTCGAAATAGACAATATTAGAGGAGTAAGCACAGACGGAGTTTTATATAAATTGATGGAATACAATTTAATAGAAGAAGCCGGCAAACTAGATGCACCAGGACGACCGACTATGTACAGAGTTACAAATGAGTTTTTAAAAACATTTGGACTATCTTCATTAGACGAATTACCAGAATTGCCTAAAATAAAAGAAGATGTTCCAGAACAATTAGAAATAGAAGAAATGCCTCCAAAAGAGGAAGTAGCAGAACAAGAACCTGTTATAACAGAACAAGAAACGGAAATCGAAAATAAAGAGGGAGAAGATATAAATGAGTGAAAATAAAGATTTTGTAAAAGAGATAACAAATATAGAAGAAAATTTTCCACAATGGTATACAGATATTGTACTTAAAGCTGAACTTGCTGATTATACTGAAACTAAGGGATTTGTTGCAATCAGACCATATGGATATGCAATATGGGAAAATATTCAAAATTATATGGATAAAAGATTTAAAGAAACAGGTGTAAAAAACCTATCAATGCCTGTTTTAATTCCAGAAAGCTTATTAAATAAGGAAAAAGACCATGTAGAAGGGTTTGCCCCAGAAGTTGCATGGGTTACAGAAGCCGGTGGAGAAGAATTAGAAGAAAGGCTATGTGTAAGACCAACGTCTGAAACAATATTCTGCTCATTATTTTCTAAATGGCTAAGTTCATGGAGAGATTTACCAATGGTAACAAACCAATGGTGTAGTGTTTTAAGATGGGAAAAAGAAACAAGACCATTCTTACGTTCAAGAGAATTTTTATGGCAAGAAGGACACACAATTCACGAAACAGCCGAAGAAGCAAAAGCTAGAACAATGCAAATGCTAGATATATATCAAGAAGTAATTGAAGATTTACTTGCAATTCCAGTATTAAAAGGACAAAAAACAGAAAAAGAAAAATTCTCAGGAGCAGAAGCAACTTATACAGTAGAATCTTTAATGCATGATGGAAGGGCGCTTCAAACAGGAACTTCTCACTATTTTGGACAAAATTTCACAAAGCCTTTTGATATAAAATTCCAAAATAAGGAAGGAAAAGAAGAATATGCGTATCAAACATCTTGGGGAGTAAGCACAAGAGTTATAGGAGCTGTTATAATGGCGCATGGAGATAACAGAGGATTAAAATTACCACCAAAAGTTGCACCAATTCAAGTTGTAATTGTTCCAGTTGCAATGCATAAAGAAGGCGTTTTAGAAAAAGCTGATGAACTATATCAAGAGTTAAAAGCTAAATTTAGAGTAGAGCTAGATGATAGAGACAATTACACACCAGGATTCAAATTCAATTATTGGGAAATGAAAGGAGTACCTGTAAGAATTGAAATTGGACCAAGAGATATTGAAAATGGTGTAGCTATATTAGCTAGAAGAGATACATTAGAAAAAGAAACAGTCAAATTAGAAGAATTGTCACAAAGAATAGAAGAATTACTAGAAAATATACAAAAAAATATGTATGAAGAATGTCTAAAATTAAGAGAAAAACGAACAACAACAGCATATTCACTAGAAGAAATAAAAGAAAACCTAGATAAAAATCAAGGATATGTAAAAACAATGTGGTGTGGAGATGTAGAATGCGAAAATAAAGTAAAAGAGAAAACCGGTGCTCATTCAAGATGTATGCCATTTAAGCAAGAGCATTTAGACGACAAATGTGCAATATGCGGAAAAGAAGCAAAACATATGGTAGTATGGGGACGTCAATACTAGAAAGGAAAGCAAAAAAATGAATGAATATAGAACACATAATTGTGGAGAATTAACAATAAAAAATGTTGGAGAAGAAGTAAGGCTTGCCGGATGGGTAGCCAAAATAAGAGATTTAGGAAAAATGCAATTTATAGATTTAAGAGACGAAAACGGAATTACACAAATTGTTATATCTGATGTTGAAATAGCGCAAATAAAAGATGTAACAACAGAATCTGCAATAACAGTTAGTGGAACAGTTGTGGAAAGAGCGAATAAAAATCCTAAAATTCCGACAGGAGAAATTGAAATAGAAGCAAAATCACTAAAAGTTGTAGGAAAATGCAAAAATGTATTGCCATTTGAAATAAATAGCGACAAAAATGAAACAAGAGAAGACCTAAGACTTGAATATAGATTTTTGGATTTAAGAAATGAAAAATTGCACAATAACATATTAAAAAGAGCAAAAATATTACAAACAATACGTGAAGAAATGCAAAAACTGGATTTTACAGAAATTCAAACACCAATACTTGCAAATTCATCACCAGAAGGAGCAAGAGATTTCTTAGTGCCAAGCAGATTACATCCAGGGGAATTTTATGCTTTACCACAAGCTCCTCAACAATTTAAACAATTGCTAATGGTTTCAGGTTTTACAAGATATTACCAAATAGCACCATGTTTTAGAGACGAAGACCCAAGAGCAGATAGATCACCAGGGGAATTCTATCAATTAGACTTAGAAATGAGTTTCGCCACACAAGAGGACGTATTTGCTGTATTAGAACAAGTTGTTCCAAATGTATTTAAAGCGCACACAACATGGAAAATTGATAGTACACCGTTTGTAAGAATACCATACAAAGAAGCAATGGAAAAATATGGTTCAGATAAGCCAGATTTAAGAAATCCATTGATTATAAATGATGTTACAGAAGCATTCAAAAATTCAGATTTCAATGCTTTTAAAGAAAAAGATATAAAAGCAATAGTAGTTCCAAATGGAGCAAATGAACCAAGAAAATTCTTCGACAGTATGGGAGAGTATGCCGTAGAAGAACTAGGAGCAAAAGGCTTAGCTTGGGTAAAAATAGATGACAAAATGCAGGTTTCAGGTGGAATTGCTAAATTTATAACAGATGAAATAAAAGAAAATTTACAAAAAGTAACCAATTTTGCTCCAAATTCTGCAATATTCTTTATTGCAGACAATGGTGAAAAAACACAAAAAATAGCTGGTGGAGTAAGAATTGAATTAGGAAAAAGATTAGATTTATTAGAAAAAGAGTGTTACAAATTCTGCTGGATAGTAGATTTTCCAATGTATGAATTATCAGATGAAGGCACAATTGATTTCTGTCATAATCCATTCTCAATGCCACAAGGTGGAATGGATGCATTAGAAAATGAAGAACCATTAAGCATAAATGCGTATCAATATGATTTAGTATGCAATGGTTACGAAATTGCATCAGGAGCTGTAAGAAATCATGATCCAGAAATAATGGTTAAAGCATTTGAAATTGCTGGATATCAAAAAGAAGATGTAGAAAATAGATTTGGAGCGCTATTTAATGCGTTTATGTATGGAGCTCCACCACATGCTGGTGCTGCACCTGGAATCGATAGAATGGTTATGCTTTTAGAGCAAGAAGATAATATAAGGAATGTTATTGCTTTTCCTAAGAATAAAAAGGCAAGAGATTTGCTTATGAGAGCACCTTCAAGTGTAACTGAAAAGCAACTAAAAGATGTTCATATTAAGTTGGATTTGGAATGAAATAAATTTTATATTATACCTCCTTTTTCAACTACTCTAAAAGTTTGAATATTGTAAAAAAGAATAGAAGGAGATAAAATGTCTAAAAAGGTTTTGTTAGGAATGAGTGGTGGAGTTGATAGTAGTGTGTCTGCTTTGTTGTTGAAGGAAGCGGGATATGAGGTTATAGGGGTAACTTTGAATTTGTTTCCTTGTACTACTTGTTGCTCTTATATTGATGTGAAAGATGTTTGCAGAAAGATAGGGATTGAGCATTTTATATATGATGGCGTGAAGGATTTTGAGAAGCACGTAATTCAAGATTTTATATCAGAGTATAAGCAATGCAGAACTCCAAATCCTTGTATTGAGTGCAATAAATATATGAAGTTTGGTGCAATGTATGAAAAGGCTAAGGAGCTTGGTTGTGATTATATTGCAACTGGTCATTATGCTAAAATTGAATGGGATGATAAGTACAAGCAAAATGTGCTTAAAAAGTCAAAAGCAGATAAAAAGGACCAAAGCTATGTGGTGTATAATCTTCCAAGAGAAATGTTAGATAAGGTATTATTCCCACTTGGCGATTTTACAAGCAAAGATCAAATAAGAAAAATAGCGGAAGAACACAATTTAAGTGTTGCACACAAATCAGATAGTGAGGATATTTGTTTTATTCCAAATAAAGACTACAAAGCTTTTTTAGAGAATAATTCAGATATAAAAGCTAAACAAGGGAATATTGTGAATTTAAAAGGCGAAAAACTTGGAACACACACAGGTTTATACAAATACACCATAGGCCAAAGAAAAGGATTAGGAATATCAAATCCGGTTCCGCTATTTGTAGTAGGATATAACCAAGCAAAAAATGAGCTAATTGTAGGAGAAGAAAAAGATTTATACAAAACAGAACTATACGTAACAGACATCAACCTACTACTAGCCGATAAATTAGAACAACCACTAAAAGTAAATGCCAAAATAAGATATGCAGCCAAAGAAGCACCAGCCACAATAACACAAGTAGAACCAAATAAAATAAAAGTAGAATTCGACCAACCACAAAAATCAATTACACCAGGGCAATCGGTAGTGTTTTATGTGGACGATGTGGTACTTGGAGGAGGAAAAATTTTATAGAAAGTATTATTGAAATAAAATATAAAGAAAAGAATATTCTTTGAAATAAGTTAAACACTCTCACGAGTTTACATAATTTTTGAAATATGCTATACTATTATTGGGGTGATAGTATGGAAGAAAAATTAAAAGATGAAAATTTAATATTTTTACAAATTGTAAATAATTATTATGATGTAAATGAATTTAAAAAGAACCCTAGATTACATTATTCATTTTTGGCGGATTTGAAATTAGCTTCAAAAGAGGAAATTAAGAGAAGATGGAAAGTAACTAAGCCATATTTTGTTGCTAGATATAAGAATAATTTTTTAAATGTGAATAAAATTGAAGAGAAAATAAAGGAAGAGTATTCAAAATTAAAAATTGAAGATATCATATTATATGAGATACTTGATTTTAATGATTTTTTATTAAAAATAATGGATATGATTAACTTGGAAAAAGAACGAATAAGTTTATTTAATACAATTATTGAAAAATATACAATTGTAGAGGAAAATAAACAAGGGAAAAAAATATATCTTAGTCCGGAATATATAAAAACGCAAATTACTGATTATTCAATCTATGATATAAAACAAATACTTAAAGAATACTGGAAAAATGACTATACAATATTGTCCAAAGAGGATTATGAAAAAATTACGAAATTAGATTATAAATTAGATAATCCATATCAAAACATAAAAATAATTCACAAATGTGATAGAATATATTTGAGCTTTAGACCAATTGGAAAATCACAAGTATTATTGTATTGTCCGATATGTAAAAAAGAATATAAAATAATATATCATGAATTACCAAAAATAAATATAAGTAGTGACGCCGAAGGCAAAAATCAAATGGGATGGAAAAAAGAAAGTGAGTTATATAAAATGGGATATTCTGTAGAAGAGGGCGTTTCACTTCAAGATAGAAGAATTGCATTAACTAGAGCTTTAATATTAAAACAGATGCATAAAGAAAAAATTATTGAACATATTAACTGGTTGATAAAGAGGGATTCGCATAATGATAAACGAGTTAATGCTAATGAAAGAAGAAAAAATGATATAAATTGGTTTATAAGAAATTTTGGCAGATAGTAAATTTGATTTTGTAAATGAAGAAAAAATGTATTAAGATATATTAGTGGACAGAAAATAATATATTAAATAACAACAACATAATATTTTACCGCTTTTAAATTTTATTTCATTTTGAGGTATTATTCTATTTTTTATTTTTGAGACATTTTTCAAAGTTATTATTTAAGACATTATCACAAAATAATCATAATTACCAGAAAAATTCTTTACGGAATATTGACTTTTGCGATAAAAAATGATAGAATGTTATCCGCTGAGAATAGAAATGGTCAGCGGATATTTATTTTTTATGGAGGTGAAATTCAAAGTGCCAACAATTAATCAATTAGTTAGAAAAGGTAGAAAAACAACTTCTACAAAATCAACAGCTCCTGCTCTACAAAAAGGATATAACTCAAAGAAAAAGAAACAAACAAATAATAGAGCACCACAAAAAAGAGGTGTTTGTACAGTTGTAAAAACAGTTACACCTAAGAAACCAAACTCAGCTTTAAGAAAAGTTGCCAGAGTTAGACTTTCAAACGGATATGAAGTAACATCATACATCCCAGGTGTAGGACACAACTTACAAGAGCATAGTGTTGTTCTAATAAGAGGTGGTAGAGTAAAAGATTTACCAGGTGTTAGATACCACATAATCAGAGGAACATTAGATACAGCTGGTGTTAAAGACAGAAACCAAGCTAGATCTAAATATGGAGCAAAAAAACCTAAGAAATAAAATTAGGTAAAGTGCTTTGGCTGTATACTAAGTTTTAATTGACTTTGAATTTAGAAATATAGATTAAGCACTAACTGAGAAAAAATCAGAGTAACTTTAATACTTTATTTAAAGTATTAACAAAATCAATGTAGAAAACTACAAAAAGAAGGAGTGAAGAAAAGTGCCAAGAAAGGGATATATTGCAAAAAGAGAAGTTTTACCAGATCCAATATACAATAGCAAAGTTGTTACAAAATTAGTAAACAACGTAATGCTTGATGGTAAAAAAACAGTTGCTCAAAAAATCGTTTATGGAGCATTTGACATAATCCAAGAAAAAGAACAAAAAAATCCATTAGAAGTTTTTGAAGCAGCATTAAACAACGTAATGCCTGTTCTTGAAGTTAAAGCAAGAAGAGTAGGTGGAGCAACATACCAAGTTCCATTAGAGATAAGACCAGAAAGAAGACAAACATTAGGTTTAAGATGGTTAGTATCTTATGCAAGAACAAGACATGAAAAAACAATGGCTGAAAAATTAGCCGGAGAAATAATGGATGCCGTTAACGGAAACGGTGGAGCTTTCAAAAAGAAAGAAGATATGCATAGAATGGCAGAAGCTAACAAAGCATTTGCACATTATAAATGGTAAAATAAAAGGGAATTTAGCCCTTAACTATTAATAAAAAGGAGGAGAGAGTTTTGGCAGGAAGAGCATTTCCATTAGAGAAAACAAGAAATATAGGAATAATGGCGCATATAGACGCTGGAAAAACAACAACAACAGAAAGAATACTTTTCTATACAGGAAAAACTCATAAAATAGGAGAAGTTCACGAAGGCGCTGCAACAATGGACTGGATGGAACAAGAACAAGAAAGAGGTATCACAATTACTTCTGCTGCAACAACATGTCAATGGTTAGGTCATAGAATTAACATAATTGACACACCAGGACACGTTGATTTTACTGTTGAAGTTGAAAGATCATTAAGAGTATTAGATGGTTCTGTACTTGTTTTAGCTGCAAAAAGTGGTGTACAACCACAATCAGAAACAGTTTGGAGACAAGCAAACAAATACCAAGTACCAAGAATGGCATATGTAAATAAAATGGACATGATTGGTGCAAACTTTTATGGATGCGTAGAGCAAATGAAAGAAAGATTACACGCAAATGCAGTTCCAATTGAATTACCAATTGGTGCAGAAGACAATTTCCGTGGAATTGTAGATTTAATAAAAATGAGAGCATTTGTTCATAAAGACGATTTAGGAAAAGAAATCGAAGAATGCGATATTCCAGAAGACTTAAAAGAAAAGGCAGAACAATATAGAGCAGCTATGATTGAATCAGTTGCTGAACAAGATGACGAATTGATGATGAAATATCTAGATGGAGAAGAATTAACAATTGACGAAATTAGAGCAGGTTTAAGAAAAGGAACTCTTGCAAACACAATAGTTCCAGTAACTTGCGGTTCTTCATACAAAAACAAAGGTGTTCAAGAATTACTAGATGCTATAATATATTATATGCCATCTCCACTTGATATACCTCATATCAAAGGTGTAACATTAGACGGAGAAGAAACAGAAAGAGTAACATCAGATGATGAACCTTTTGCAGCCTTAGCGTTTAAGATTGCAACAGACCCATTTGTTGGGAAATTATGCTTTTTCAGAGTTTATTCTGGAACACTAGAATCAGGTTCAACAGTATTAAACTCAAACAAAGACAAAAAGGAAAGAATAGGAAGAATTCTACAAATGCATGCAAATCACAGAGAAGACATAGACAAAGTTTATGCTGGTGATATAGCAGCAGCAGTAGGATTAAAAGAAGTAACAACAGGTGATACATTATGTGATATTGACCATCCGGTTATACTAGAATCAATGGAATTCCCAGAGCCAGTTATTGATATAGCTATTGAGCCAAAAGACAAAGTAGCACAAGAAAAAATGGCAATAGCATTAGCGAAACTAGCAGAAGAGGATCCAACATTCAAAACATACACAAATCACGAAACTGGTCAAACAGTTATCGCAGGTATGGGAGAATTACACCTTGACATAATCGTAGATAGATTAAAAAGAGAATTTAAAGTAGAAGCTAATGTAGGTAAGCCACAAGTTGCTTACAAAGAAACAATCAGAAATGCAGTAAGAGTAGAAGGAAAATTCATTCGTCAATCTGGTGGTAAAGGACAATACGGACATGTATGGTTAGAAATGGAACCATTAGAGCCAGGAAAAGGAATTGAATTCGAAAGCAAAATCGTTGGTGGAGCAGTTCCAAAGGAATATATCAAACCAATCGAAGCTGGTATTAGAGAAGCAGCAGAAAGCGGAATTTTAGCTGGATACCCAGTTATAGATTTCAAAGCTACATTAGTAGATGGTTCTTACCACGAAGTAGACTCTTCTGAAATGGCGTTCAAAATAGCTGCATCTATGGCATTCAAAGAAGGATGTAGAAAAGCAAAATCAGTTATTCTAGAACCAATTATGAGAGTTGAAGTAACAGTTCCAGAAGAATACATGGGAGACGTTATTGGAGATATAAATTCAAGACGTGGAAGAATGGAAGGTATGGAAGCACGTTCAGGAGAACAAATCATAAGAGGATTTATTCCATTATCAGAAATGTTTGGATATGCAACAGACTTACGTTCAAAAACACAAGGTAGAGGAACATACGCAATGGAACCATCACACTATGAAGAAGTTCCAAAATCAGTTCTTGATACAATTATCGCATCAAGAGGTAAAAAAGAGGAATAATAATATTATTACAAGCAGTATAATATAAATTATACAAAACACTTGCAAAATTGGTAAATTTGTTATAAAATACCAATACTAAATAAGTTATCAAATTAAAATTATATAGGTTAAAAACCAAAAAAAGGAGGAATTTTAAAATGGCAAAAGCTAAATTTGAAAGAACAAAGCCACACGTTAACATTGGTACTATCGGACACGTAGACCATGGTAAAACAACAACAACAGCAGCTATTACAAAATATTTAGGATTATTAGGAAAGGCACAATTCACTGCATATGACCAAATCGACGGTGCACCAGAAGAAAAAGCAAGAGGAATCACAATTAACACAGCACACGTAGAATATGAAACAGAAAAAAGACATTATGCACACGTTGACTGTCCAGGACACGCTGACTATGTAAAAAACATGATTACAGGTGCAGCTCAAATGGATGGTGCTATATTAGTTGTTTCAGCAGCTGATGGTCCAATGCCTCAAACAAGAGAGCACATCTTACTTGCTAGACAAGTTGGTGTTAAATATATCGTTGTTTACTTAAATAAATGCGATATGGTTGATGATCCAGAATTACTAGAATTAGTAGAAATGGAAGTTAGAGACTTATTATCAAGCTACGACTTCCCAGGAGATGAAATCCCAATTATAAAAGGTTCATCTTTAAAAGTTCTAGAATCTACATCAACAGATCCAAATGCACCAGAATATCAATGCATGAAAGAATTAATGGATGCAGTAGATAGCTACATTCCAACACCAGAAAGACCAACAGACCAACCATTCTTAATGCCAGTTGAAGACGTATTCTCTATAACAGGTAGAGGAACAGTTGCAACAGGTAGAGTAGAAAGAGGAACAATCAAAGTTTCAGAAGAAGTTGAAATAGTAGGTTTAGCAAAAGAACCTAAGAAAACAGTTGTAACAGGTGTAGAAATGTTCAGAAAATTACTAGACCAAGCAGAAGCAGGAGACAACATTGGTGTTCTTTTAAGAGGAATTCAAAGAAATGAAATCGAAAGAGGACAAGTTTTAGCAAAACCAGGAACAATACATCCACATACAAAATTCAAAGCAGAAGTTTACGTTCTAACAAAAGAAGAAGGTGGAAGACATACACCATTCTTCAATGGATACAGACCACAATTCTATTTCAGAACAACAGACGTTACAGGTGTTATTGAATTACCTGCTGGAACAGAAATGGTTATGCCAGGAGATAACGTAACAATGGAAATTGAACTTATCACTCCAATAGCTATCGAAAAAGGATTAAGATTTGCTATTCGTGAAGGTGGTAGAACAGTAGGTTCTGGTATCGTTTCAGAAGTTATTGAATAATTTGTTATTCTTATAGAGAAAAAGTAGAGATTTTTGAAAATCTCTACTTTTTTTAATGTTGGATAAAAGAGGAAGCCGTGGAAAAGAGGAAGTAAGATATAAAAAATTGAACTAATTGGTCAAAAAGTATTGCTTTTTTTGGGGAAACACAATACAATATAAATTACAATATTGGAGAGGAGTGCTAGGCATGAATATATTAGTTGATGCAATGGGCGGAGATAATGCACCAGATGCTGTTATAAAAGGTGCCGTTAAGGCCGCAAATGATATGCCAGAGGAGACTATAACATTAGTAGGTACAACAGAGATTATAAATGCAAAAGTGAAAGAATTTTTTGGAAAAGATACAATATCAGAGGTTGCA
>OLGM01000233.1_pt1 | contig 40592 bp, 43 predicted proteins | sample 1606001 | NCBI WGS metagenome assembly OLGM01 (sample SAMN03283294) | human gut metagenome | biome: human-associated habitat; material: feces | host: Homo sapiens | place: Peru | collected 2012
GTTCTTCAAGGAGAACTGCCTGGTCGATCAGGAGTTCGTCAAGGACGGCGACCTGTCTGTTGCTCAGTACACCGCTAAGGTCGCGAAGGATCTGGGCGGCGACATCAAGATCGTCAAGTTCACCCGCTTCCAGAAGGGCGAGGGCCTGGAGAAGCGCGCTGACGACTTCGCTGCTGAAGTCGCAAGCATGGTGAAGTAATTCACTTTTCCAAAAGTGCCAAAGAGCTGCAGTTCCTGTCAAAGGGAGCTGCGGCTCTTTTTGTTTGCCCGGAAACCGTGCGCGGCCCTTGTAAAGTGCCGCTGACTGTGCTATGATGGACACATTCGAACGAAAAGGATGTGTGGAAAATGCGAATCGAACCCCGAGAATGGAAGCTGCCCAATGGAAAGACTTTGGTGGTCCGCAGCGTATGCGTGGCCGACGCCGAAGCACATATCAAATTCAAGACTACGACCTCCGGCGAGACGCATTACATGGCCCGCTATCCGGAAGAATGCGCCCATGACCCGGAACAGGTCCGCAAAGGCCTTGCCGCCTGTGTGGAAAGCCCCGTTAATTTTGAGATCGGCGCATACGATGGGGAAGAGCAGGTCGGCGGCATCGGTGTCTGCTGTGTCCGGGACGGCCTGAAGTACCAGCACCGCGCCTACGTGGGTATCTCGGTCGTAAAAGCATATTGGGGCTGCGGGCTGGGCAGCTATCTGATGCAGCTTGCCATCGACCAGACCCGCACCAACGGCTTTGAGCAGCTGGAACTGGGCGTCTACAGCGATAATCTCCGCGCCATCCACCTCTACGAAAAGTTTGGTTTCGAGCGCTATGGCATCCAGCCCCGGGCTTTCAAGCACAAGGACGGCACATACCGCGACGAGATCATTATGGTAAAGATGCTATGAAAACACAACACATCACCCTAAAAGGAAACCCGGCGCTCCTCATCGGCGAGCCTTCCCGCAAAGTGTATCTCTACGTCCATGGCAAGATGGGCAGCAAAGAAGAAGCCCTTGCCTTTGCAGAGCAAGCCTGTCCGGCCGGATATCAGGTGCTTGCCATCGACCTGCCCGAGCACGGCGAACGCAAAAACAGCCCGGAACGGCTCGTCCCGTGGGTGGTCGTGCCGGAACTGCAGTTTGTGTATCAGTACGCCAAAGTGCATTGGCGGAAGGTCGCTCTGCGGGCCACGAGCATCGGTGCGTGGTTCTCGATGCTGGCGCTGGCGGAAAAAGAGGTCACGCACGCGCTGTTCGTTTCGCCGGTCGTGGACATGGAAGCCCTCATCATCAACATGATGCAACAGGTCAACGTCACAGAACTCCAGCTGAAGGAAGCAGGGGAGCTTCCCACCAGCTTCGGCGAGACGCTCTCGTGGCCGTATCTCTGCTGGGTGCGCGAACATCCGGTCCGCTGGAACACGCCCACGCAGGTGCTCTATCCCAGCGAGGATAACTTGACGTCCCGCGCCATCATCGAGCGCTTCCGGCAGCAGTCCGGCGCGCACCTGACCATTCTGGAAGGTGCAGAGCATTGGCTCCACACCGAATCCCAGCTAGCCGCGCTTCAGGTATGGGAAGGCGTCCACCTTTAAGACAACAAAAAACCACCCGCTGACAGGTTCGACGCCGTCAGCGGGTGGTTTGCGTTTACGAAGAAACTTTTCGAAGCTTAGGCCTTTTCGCTGTTGTGCTCAGCGCTGGAGTAAGCCTTGAAGGAGTGGAACACGATGTTCAGGCCGAGGACGATCAGCAGGACCGCGAGGATCAGCTGCAGACCGTTGGCGATGAACACAGTGCCCCAAGTGGTCTCACCAGCAGGGATGCCGACAGAAGCAGCGGTGCTGATGGCCTTGATCATGGCGATCAGGCGCTGGACCAGAGCGGTGAAGGTGACGCACAGCATGATGATCAGCGGGGGGAAGATCATCTTGTTGTTGCGGCCGGTGACCTTCAGGAAGACGCACAGGGTAGCCAGAACCAGAGCGCTCAGCAGCTGGTTGGCGGAACCGAACAGCGGCCAGATGTTGGCGTAGCCGATCTTGGTCAGGACAAAACCGAACACCAGCGTGATGATGGTGGAGAAGTAGACGTTGCAGAACAGCTTGCGCCAGCCCTCAGCGTGCTCCATGTCATCGACGGTGAACAGCTCCTGGAATGCCATACGGGCGATACGGGAAACGGCGTCCAGACTGGTCAGAGCCAGAGCGGAAACGCACATGGTCATAAAGACGGTAGCGAGGTGAGCGGGGATGCCGAACATCTCAAAGAAACCGGCAACGCCGCGGCTGAAGATCTGGAACGGAGTGCCGGTCGCGGGCGTGCCATCGGCAGCGGCAGCAGCACCGGCAACGCACAGAGCGATGACGGCGAGGAAGCTCTCCAGAACCATTGCACCATAGCCGACCTTCAGCATATCCTTTTCGTTCTCAACGGTCTTGGAAGAAGTACCGGAAGAAACGAGGCCGTGGAAGCCGGAGACAGCGCCGCAGGCGACGGTGACGAACAGGATGGGGAACATCGTGCCCAGAGAAGCATTGTTGAAACCGGTGTAAACGGGCAGGTTCATGGTGGGGTGAGCGACCAGCAGACCGACCACAGCGCCGATGATCATGGCGGCGAACATGAAGGTGGTCATGTGGTCACGGGGCTGCTTCAGCAGCCACATGGGCAGAACAGCGGTGAAGAAGATGTAGATGAAGGTGATGTAGCTCCACATGTTCTTGTCGAAGATGACGGGGCAGTTCATGCCAATCACGAAGGAAGCAACGATGAACACGATGCTCATGACGACTTCCTTCCAGCCGGTCAGGTTGAACTTCTTCTGGATCAGGCCGAACACAACGGCGAACACAATGAACATCAGGGAGACCATGCCGGCAGAACCGTTGGTCTGTGCGGCGTCGGACAGAGTCTTGACGCCATCGACGACAGTGTAGGCGTTGAACGTACCGGCAACCATGTCTGCAAATGCAGCGATGACGATCAGGCAGAACACCCACTCGAAGATGAGGAACAGGCGGCGGCCGGTCTTGCCGATGTACTTCTCGATCAGCAGACCCATGGACTTACCGTCGTTCTTCACGGAAGCGTACAGAGCGCCGAAGTCCGTCACAGCGCCGAAAAAGACGCCGCCGATCAGGACCCACAGCAGAACGGGCAGCCAGCCGAAGGCGGCAGCCTGAATGGCGCCGGTGACAGGGCCAGCACCTGCAATGGAGCTGAACTGATGGGCGAAAACGGTCCAGCCGTTGGTGGGAACGTAGTCGCGGCCGTCCTCGTGGACGACAGCGGGCGTCTTAGCCTTGGGGTCGATGCCCCAATTATTTGCCAGCCAGCGTCCGTAGAAGGTGTAGGCTCCTAACAGGCACACGGCTGCGATCAAAACGATGACCAGCGTGTTCATTTCTTTTACCTCTTTCCTTTCTTTCAAGCGGCAAACCGACCAGAAACATGGGCGGCTGCGCTCAAAAACCACAAGCAAGACGGCAGGGGATGAAAAAAGCCCTCGTCCTCCGAAAAGCAGCATCTTCATGCGCTTTCTTCGAAGACGAAGGCAGTCACGGCCAAATCGCTTGGCCGGTCGTTCTCCGCGGTACCACTTCGCTTGCTGCTTTTGGGGGCAGCCACTTTCTGCAGACCCGGAGGAAAATCCAAACCTCCGGAACCACACGCCCTGTAACGTAGGCGAACCGGCCGCGAACTACTCCAAACGATGCACTCACGTTTGTTTCACACGGGCTGCTCGCAGGTGAGGGCCTTTTTCTCTTTGCTGCCGTCTTGCATCAGAACGACGGCTCTCTGGAAGCAGGGGATGGAAAAGGTCATGTCCTGTTCAATGCATTTGCCGAATGATTGTGTATACTTTAGTCCCGATTTCATAATTTGTCAATATATTTTCGACAAGTTAGGAGGATGTTCCAATTCATTCAAAAAACTAGTAAGAACTTTTAGATGATTTTTGTTCAACTGTGAAACGAAGAAAACTATACACCCTAAAAATTGAAAATCGTTCACCCAAAGCTCTTGACTTTCACACTTTCATGTGCTAAAGTGGTAATGCAAAAACATGAACCCATCTCGGAACACCCGGAAAAGCCGCAAAGGAGGCCGCTATGGCTGAGAAAAATCCCAGAAAGAACCCGACGACGGACGCGCTGTTCGATGCGATCCTGAGCCTTGAAACGCGGGAAGAATGCTACAAATTTTTCGAGGACCTCTGCACCGTCAAGGAGATCTCGGATATGGCCCAGCGTCTGGAAGCGGCCAAGCTGCTGCTGAACGGAAGCACCTATGAGCAGATCGTCAGGGCGGTGGAGATCAGCACGGCCACCATCAGCCGCATCAACCGCTGCATCCAGTATGGCTCCGGCGGCTACCGCGACGTCATCGAAAAGGTCTCCGCCAAAGCCGAGCCGGAAGCCGCCGAGTGACACCTCGGGCAGGGGAGCTGCATACAGTGGGGTATACCTTATATAAGAAAGGATGATCCCACCTATGGCAACTTCGACCAACTGCCCGACCACCCTCGAATGTCCCGCGCTGCCCCGCGTCACGCTGGATCAGGCGGTCATCGACCTGCTGGAGAGCATCGCGCTGCAGGAATCGGCTCTGAGCCACATCCTCTGTGCCGAGAGCCAGAAGATGAAGACCGCGCTTGCAATGGAAGAGATCGACCTGTGCAAGCTGCTGGAAGTCAACGATTCGGCCACCAACATGGTCCATGCCGTGGCAAATCTGGAACTGGTCCTCAAGGAGAAACTGGAGTTCATCTCGAACAACCTCTATTATCCTTCCACCGGGATCACCGCTTCGGCGGAGTAACGGCCCGCTTGGCTGCGCCTGTCCACACCTGCTGGGCAGGCTTTTTTCGTTTTCTGTGGCCATTCTATGAACAAACTGCATAAAATGATTTGTCGGAATTGCTGAATGCCGAAATCTGTGCTATACTATACACTGTATACGTGTGAAAGAGAGGAAAAGAGCCTTGCAACACTATGACGTGATCTTATTTGATGTGGACGGGACCCTGATCGATTCCGCTCCCGGCATTCTGAATACACTGGAAGAGGTGTTCCATACCATGGGCGTGGACATCACCGGCGTCAATCTGCGCCGGTATCTCGGCCCGCCGCTGCGCCGCAGCTTCGGCGAGCACTTCACCGACCCGGCCAAGATCGAGGAAGCCACTGAGCTTTATCGCAGGAGCTACGAGGTCAAGGGCAGCCACGAAGGAACCCCCTATCCGGGAGCTGCCGCGATGCTGCAGCGCCTGAAGGACGCCGGGTTCGTGCTCTGCACGGCTACTTCGAAGCCGACCGACGTTGTCACCCCCATCCTGAAAGAAAAGGGTCTGGCACAGTATTTCGACTTCATCGGCGGCGCGTCGATGGACGAAACGCGCGACACCAAAACGGATGTCGTCCGCTATGTGCTCGAGCAGCCCTGCGCCAAGGGCAAAAAGGTCTTGATGGTCGGCGACCGCAACGACGACATGCGCGGTGCAGCGGACTGCCATCTGGATGCCGCCGCCGTGCTGTACGGCTATGGCAGCCGGGAAGAACTGGAACCGTTCCATCCCGTCCTCTTTGCCGAGAGCTGCGGCTCCCTCGCCGACCAGCTGCTGAACGGCTGACCGGAATGATCTTGAAAAACAAGGGTGAATAACATGAATCGTAGGACACAATCGGACAAGCAATCCATGACTCCTTTGCAGCGGCAGGCCGTTCTGGTCTGCGTGGTGTGCGGGCTGGCAGCGCTGCTGACCATTGGCATCACCCTGACGCTGCTCAAGCGGGGCAAGGCTGAGACGCCGACCGTACCCGACGCAAGCTCCACCACCGAACCCGTGGAGGACGATGGCGATCTGTCGGATCATTACCAGATCGACGACACCTCCGCCGCTCTCCTGACCGAGACCGCCGACGCGGGCCAGGCCTATCAGGACGAGACGCTGTTCATCGGCGATTCCAACACGGTCCGCCTGTATAACAACGGCCTGATCTCTCTGCAGCAGTTCTGCGCCAAAGAGGGCATCGGCACGCAGGTGGCGCTGAATGAGGGCATCGTTACCTTTAAGAAGGATACCAACACCTACACCATCGCACAGGCCGTGGCGATGATGAAGCCCCGCCGGGTGCTCATCACGCTGGGCACGAACGACAACGGCATGGATACCGAAGCCTTCATCGGCAACTACACCGCCCTGATTCAGGCCATTCAGGCCAGCTATCCCTACACGGATATCATCGTCAACACGGTCCCGCCCATCCCGGCGGACCACTCGACCTATCCGCACATGGATCAGGCCAAGATCGACGACTTCAACATGGCGCTGCTCTCGATGTGTGAGCAGCTGGGCGTCCGCTTCCTGAACTCCGCCGAGGTGCTCAAGGGCGAGGATGGCTACGGCATCGCCGACTACTACACCAGCGGCGACATCCACCTCAAGAGCGCGGGCCTGAAGGCTGTCCTGAACTATCTGCGCACCCACGCCTACGAGACGGAGGACCGCCGCCCCGATACCAACAACATCCCGACCCGCACGCTGGAATATGTCTCAAACCCCAGCTCTGCGGTTCAGGCTCCCAGTTCGGAAGCTGCCAGCGAGAGCGCCAGCAGCTCGTCTGAAGCCGAGGCCGTCCACTATGAGGCCCGCTATCAGGTCGAAAAGAGCGGCGGCGGTACGCTGACCTCCGGCAGCGATTCCGGAAAGACCACGCTCACCTACGCGGTCACGGATGCGTCCCAGACCGTCACGGTCACGGCCGTCCCGGCGGAAGGCCATGTGTTCGTCAAGTGGAGCGACGGCGAAACGAACCGCACCCGCACCGATTCCAAGTTCAAGCAGAACCTCGACGTCACCGCCGTGTTCGCGGCTGTGTCCGTTGAAATTTCCAGCGAGGGCAAGGGTCTGTTCGGCAACTCCTATATCTTCAAGGCAAAGCTCAGCGGCAAGTACGCCAGCAGCGACAACCTGCGCTGGTACGCCAACGGCGAAGAAGTCAAGGCCGCTGCGGGCCAGACGACGGTGACCGTTCCCGCGTCCTCGGTCGCGAACGGAAGCTATAAGATCTACGCGGTCGTCACCTACAACGACTGCAAGGTGACCAGCAACACGCTGACCCTGGCCGTCACGGGCGAAGCCGCATCCAGCAGCTCGTCCAGTTCCTCTTCCGGGAGTTCGTCTTCCGGCAGTACATCCAGCAGCTCGCAGGAGAAAACGGAGTCCAATTCCTCCAGTTCTTCCGGCAGCAGTTCCAGCACGAGTTCTTCCAGTTCGAGCAGCTCCCACAGCACCAGCAGCAGTTCGGAACACTCTTCCAGCTCTGCATCCAGTGCGTCGGAGTCCAAGAGCACCTCGGAAAGCGAGTCGAAGTCTGAATCTGACTCCAAGAGCGAGTCCAAATCCGAGTCCGCTTCGGAATCCAAGGCAGAGTCCAAATCGGAAGCTTCCTCCAAGAGCGAGAGCAGTTCTTCTTCCGACGCGGAGAACGACCTGCCCGCTTCCAGCGAAACGACCGAGGAATCCGCCAGCCGCTAACCTTTTTCCGTCCGGCCGCATAGGCTGGGCAGAAGGAGGGAGCACAGATGTTTTGTGAGGATATTCGCATTCCGGGCTTGCCCGGAGAAGAGGACGTCACCGACGGCAGCGTGGACTGGTACGAGATGGACTGGGAAAACGTAGAAAACGGCGTCTTGGAATCCGAGATGCCCAAGTGTCCGGAGGACCCCTGCGGCGGCGCATCCCGCTGCGAGGAGAATCAGCCGGAACAAACCGACGACGAGACGTACGAAATCGTCCAAGAATAAGGCGAAGCCAGCTCTGCCTGGGCGGGGCTGGCTTCTCGCTGTCTTATTGATTTGAATACTTCGGCTCCGGCAAAAGGGGACAAGCCCCTGCGGGCCGGACCATGAGAGAGGGGTAACTGATATGGCAAAATACTATTGCATCCTGTTCGATGCGGACAATACGCTGCTGGATTTTGACGCGGCGGAAAACAAGGCGCTGGCCGACACCCTTCGCAACTACGGCATCGAGCCGGACGCGGAGACCGTTCAGACCTACCGCACCATCAACGAAGAGCTGTGGCGTCAGCTGGAAAAAGGGCAGATCCGTCGCGAAAAGCTGATGAACGAGCGCTTTACCCGCTTCCTCAAGGCGGTGGATGCCGCCGGCAGCGGCGCGGAGATGAACCGCTTCTATCTGGACCAGCTGTCCACCCACCCGGACCTCGCCGCGCCCAATGTGCTGGACGTGATGAAGGAGCTGTCCGAGGTGGCAACGCTGGCGGTCGTGACCAACGGCTTCGACCGGGTCCAGTCCCGCCGCGTGGCCGAGTCCGGCTTGCTGAACTTCGTCGAGGACGTGTTCGTCTCCGAAAAGATGGACAGCGAGAAGCCCAACCGCAAAATCTTCGATGCAGCGCTTCGTTCGCTGGGCGTGGAGAACCGCGAGCATGTCCTGATGGTGGGTGACAGCCTGTCCAGCGATGTGCAGGGCGGCGTCAACGCAGGGCTGGATACCTGCTGGTACAACCCTCACCACGCCGAAAATCCGGGCAAAGTCTGCCCCACCTATGAGATCGCAAACCTCGAGGAGCTGTATCCGCTGGTCATGGAGCCGGAAGAGCTGGCCAACCTCGGGATGAAGAACCGCCGCCATCAGCAGTAAGCTACATGCGCTGTGCGGCAAGGTTACACAAAAGATTGGATGAAAAACGATGCTGATACATTTGGAAAAACTGGGCAAGAGTTTTGGCGAAAAGATCGTTTTGCATGATGTGACGGCCAGTGTCGAGCGGGAGGACCGCATCGGCATCGTGGGCCAGAACGGTGCGGGCAAAACGACCCTTCTGAAAATTCTGACCGGCGAATATACCGACTATGAGGGCGAGTTCAGCGTGACCCACGGCGTCACCCTCGGCTATCTGGAACAGAACGCCAAGCTCGACCCGACCTTGGATATCTATGGCGAGATGCGCTCCTGTTTCGCCCATGTGCTGGACGCCATGGCGCAGATGCAGGTCTTGGAGCGCAAAATGGCGGCTTCCCCGGAGGATACGGCCCTTCTGGAACAGCACGACGCCCTGCAGAACATCATCGACGCAGCCGATGGGTACAATATGGACGTCAACATCAAAAAGGTGCTGTCCGGCATGGGCTTCGCGCAGGACACTTGGACCAAGAACATCGCGGTCCTGTCCGGCGGCGAGCTGACCCGTCTCCGTCTGGCCAAACTGCTGCTCGAAAAGCCGGATGTCCTGATTCTGGACGAGCCGACCAACCACCTCGACTTCGCCACCATGGAATGGCTTGAAAATTACCTCAAGGGCTATTCCGGTGCGGTGCTGGTCGTCAGCCACGACCGCTATTTCCTCGATAACGTCTGTACGAAGATTTGGGAAGTCTCGTTCCAGACCATGACGACCTACAAGGGCAACTTCTCGGCCTATCTGCCCCAGAAGGAAGCCGCCGACGCCCTGCGCCAGAAACAGCACGACGCCGACGTGGCGCTGGCCGAAAAGCTGCAGGATTATGTGGACCGCAACTTGGTCCGCGCTTCCACCACCAAGATGGCCCAGAGCCGCCGCAAGCAGCTGGAAAAGCTCGAGATCACCGAAGCGCCCAAGGACGAGACGAACCAGCTCAAGTTCCGGTTCGAATATGACGTTGAGCCGTGGAATGAGCTGGTCCTGATGAAGAATCTGACCATCCGCATCGGCGAGCGCACCCTGCTGGAACCGTTCACCTACACGGTCTGCCGCGGCGAACGGCTGGTCATAGCCGGCCCCAACGGCGCGGGCAAATCGACCCTGATGCAGGTGCTGGACGGCAAGCGTCGCCCCTCCGGCGGCATGGTCCGCTTGGGCACGGGCGCACGGCCCAGCATCTTTGCCCAGCAGCAGAACCGTCTGGGACAGGGCCGCGTCATCGACGTCATCTGGAACAAATATCCCCGCATGACCGAACTGGAAGTCCGCAGCCATCTGGCCAAGCTGGGCTTCCGGGGCGAGACGGTGTTCAAGTCCTGCGAAGCCCTGTCCGGCGGCGAGCTGGCCCGTCTGCGCTTCGCTGAGATCGTGTTGGAACGGCCCAATCTGCTCTTCCTCGACGAGCCGACCAACCACTTGGACATCTACACCCGCGAGAACCTGACCGAAGCGCTGATGGCCTACACCGGCACGCTGCTGATGGTCACGCATGACCGCCACCTCATGAACAGTCTGGGCTGCCCCATCCTGTATCTCGAGGACGGAAAGGCAACTCTCTATCCCAGCTACGACGCCCTGATGGGCCGCAGCGCTCCTGCCGCTGCCCAGCCGGAAAAATCTTCGGAACCGGCCAAGGCGGGCTACGGCAAGGAACAGCGCCGCCGCCGCGCCGAGCTTCGTGCCAAGATCAAGGCGTGCGAGGACGAGATGGAAGCGTGCGGTGCGCGCGAAGTCGAACTCGACAACGAGATCAACTCGCCGGAGGTCTACAACGATCCGCAGCTTTTGCGGGAAAAGAGCGACGAGCTGGCCGACCTGCGCTTCCATCAGGAAGAGCTTTTTGCCGCATGGGAAAAGGCCATGGAAGAGCAGGAGCAGTACGAGCAAGAGCAGTCATAAGGGAGGGCATTTATGCCGAACCGCCGCAAAGATTCCAAAACGCATACCATCGCCCTTTCGGGGCTGCTGTTCGCGCTGGCTATGGCGCTCTCGTTCATCGAGGGCACGCTGGTCATCCCGGGGCTTCTGCCGGGAATGAAGCTGGGCTTGGCGAACATCGTCGTGATGTATGCGCTGTTCTTCATGGGGCCGAAACAGGCGCTGATCCTCGATGTGCTCAAGGCGCTGTTCGTCTTTCTCGTCTCCGGCTGGACGGCGGGCTTCCTCTCACTGTGCGGCGGCTTGCTGTCGCTGCTGGTGATGTGGCTGCTGTATTACCATCTGCCGGTCCGCCCGACATGGTTCATCCTGTCGGTCTGCGGCGCGCTGTTCCATAATATCGGCCAGCTTCTGGGGGCCAGCGTCATCCTGTCCACGGCCGTCTCGCTCTATTATGCGCCGGTCATGCTGGTGCTGGGCCTCGTGATGGGCATGCTCACGTCGGTCACCCTGCGTGCGCTGCTGCCCGCGCTGGGCCGTTTGGGGTACAACACCCGCGAGAATCGCGCAGAATGAGTTGCAACCACGGCCGGAATCCGATATAATAATTCCAATCAAACGATCATTTCCTGACATTCAACGACTGCCCGATGGGTGACGCGCATCCACGGACAGACCGGGAGGTATTGCATATGTCTGAAAAAGTTACGGTCCGGGTAGAGCGGAACATCCTGCATCTGCCCGCCATCGCGCTGCGGGGACTTGTCGTGTTCCCGAACAACCTGCTCCACTTCGAAGTGGGCCGCGAAAAGAGCATCGCCGCCGTCGAATGGGCGGTCAGCAACCACTCCAACGTCTTTCTGGTCGCCCAGAAGGACATGAAGGCAGACGACCCCTCGGAGGATGAGCTGTATACTTACGGCGTCGTCGCCGAGATCAAGCAGGTCATGCGGGTGTCCAACGACCTCGTGCGCATTCTGGTCGAGGGCAAGTACCGCGCCAAGCTGACCCAGATGGACACGGACGGCGGCTTCCTGCTGGCAGCCGTGCGCCCCACGCCGGTGCGCCCCTGCAAGCCCGAAGAGGAAGCCGAGGCCGATGCGCTGCTCCGCAATGTGAAAAAGAGCTTCGACGAGCTGCTCAGCCTGAACCCCCGCATCGGCAAGGACGTCGTGTTCGCGGTGAACTCCAACAATGACCCGGCGTTCCTGTGCGAGTACATCCCCGCCAACCTGCTGTTCCGCTTCGAGGACAAACAGGCCATCATGGAAGAGGGCACGCTGCTGGGCCGTCTGCGTCTGCTGGTCGAGCGGATGCACCGGGAGCGCCGGATGCTCGAGATCGATAAGGAGATCGCGCAGAAAGTGGACGAAGCGATGGACAAAAACCAGCGCGACTACTACCTGCACGAGCAGCTGCACATGATCAGCGAAGAGCTGGGCGAGGACGACGACACCACCGCCGAAGCCGAGGAGTACCGCCGGAAGATCACCGAGCTGCACCTTGCGCCCGAGTGCGAGAAAAAGCTTCTGAAGGAAGTGGACCGCCTGTCCCGGATGCAGAGCAGCAATCAGGAGGGCACGGTCATCCGCACCTATCTGGATACCTGTCTGGACCTGCCGTGGAACACCTTCACGGAGGATGACCTCGATATCGCCAAGGCGCAGCGCATCCTTGACCGCGACCACTACGGCCTGAAAAAAGTCAAGGACCGCATTCTGGAAGTGCTGGCCGTCCGCAAGCTGGCCCCGGACGTCAAGGGCCAGATCATCTGCCTTGTTGGCCCTCCGGGTGTCGGCAAGACCAGTATCGCACGTTCTATCGCCGAAAGTCTGGGCCGGAAGTATGTCCGTCTCAGCCTTGGCGGCGTCCGCGACGAAGCCGAGATCCGCGGCCATCGCCGCACCTACATCGGCGCGATGCCGGGTAAGATCATCAGCGCGATGATCTCGGCCAAAAGCTCGAACCCGCTCATGCTGCTGGATGAGATCGACAAGCTGGCGGGCGACTTCCGCGGCGACCCGGCGGCGGCTCTGCTCGAGGCGCTGGACCCGGAGCAGAACGCCACCTTCAACGATCATTTCGTCGATATGCCGTTCGATCTGAGCCATGTGCTCTTCATCACCACGGCCAACGACCTCGGCGCCATCCCCGGCCCGCTGCGCGACCGCATGGACGTCATCGAGCTGCCCAGCTACACCCGCGTCGAAAAGTACAATATCGCCCGGAAGCACTTGGTCCCCAAGCAGCTCAAGGCGTGCGGTCTGACCGGAAAGGTCACCTTCTCCCAGAGCGCCCTCTACGGCATGATCGACGGTTACGTCCGCGAAGCCGGCGTCCGCAATCTGGAGCGCACCATCACCAGCGTCCTGCGCAAGTGCGCCCGGAAGATCGCGTCCGGCGAGGTGGAGAGCTTCTCGGTCACCGGTTCCAATCTGGAAGAGCTGCTCGGACCCAAGCTGGTCAAGCCGGACTTCCTCAACCGCACCAACGCTGTCGGCATCGCCAACGGTCTGGCATGGACCAGCATCGGCGGCGAGACTCTGCCCATCGAAGTGCAGGTCATCGACAACGGCAGCGGCAAGATCACGGTCACCGGCTCCCTCGGCGATGTCATGAAGGAGAGCGCCCAGCTGGCCGTCACCTACGTCCGCGTTCACGCCGACGAATACGGCATCGACCCCGAGCGCCTGAAGAAGTGCGACCTGCACATCCACGCCCCCGAAGGCGCTGTGCCCAAGGACGGCCCCAGTGCGGGCGTCACGCTGACCACGGCGCTGGTGTCCTGCCTGTCCGGCATCCCGGTGCGCGGCGACGTCGCCATGACCGGCGAGATCACCCTGCACGGCAACGTGCTGCCCATCGGCGGTCTGCGCGAAAAGAGCATGGCAGCTTACCGCGAGGGGATGAAGACCGTCCTCATCCCGAAGGACAACGTTTCGGACCTGTATGAGGTGGACGACGAGGTGAAGAAGAACATCCAGTTCCTGCCTATGTCCAATCTGGCACAGGTGCTCAACGCCGCCCTGCTCAAGCCCAAAACGACCGCTGCCCGCCACTCGCACTCCGGCAAAAAGGCAAAGTCTGCGGCGGACGCTGCGGCTCTGCCCCAGACGGCAGAAAAGCCGAAGCCGGGTGCGGTCTGCTGAAAAGGAGCGCATCTATGAATTATAACAAAGCGGATTTCATCGCAAGCTACGGCATCTCCAGCCAGCTGCCCGAGAGCGACCGCCCGGAACTCAGCTTTTCGGGCCGCTCGAACGTGGGCAAATCCAGCCTCATCAACAAGCTGTGCAACCGCAAAAATCTGGCCCGCGTGTCCAGCACGCCGGGAAAGACGGCCACCATCAACTTCTATTCGGTGGACGACTGCTATTTTGTGGACCTGCCCGGTTACGGCTACGCCAAGGTCAGCAACGCCGACCGGGAGCGCTGGGATGACCTCATCAACAGCTACTTCGAAGCGCCCCGCCACCATACGCTGCTGGTCCAGCTCATCGACTGCCGCCATGCGCCCAGCGCGGACGATCTGCAGATGCTCAAATATCTGCATTATCATCAGGTCCCCTTCATCGTGGCGCTGACCAAGGCCGACAAACTGAAAAAGAGCCAGCTGGCCAAAACGCTGGAGGATTTCGAAAAAATCTGTCTGCCCTACGGCTGCCAGAAGGTCGTTCTGACCAGCGGCGAAAACGGCTACGGTATCCCGGAACTGCAGGCAGTCCTGAATGCGGCAGTCGCGGAAGAGGATGCGGAGTAAAACGATGGCGTATAACGAATTTGCCTATTTCTACGATGAATTCAACGGCGAAGCCGACTACGATGCCCTGTATGCGCACATCCACAAGGAGCTGACGGCCCACGGCATCGCGGACGGCATTCTGGCTGATCTCGGCTGCGGGACCGGCGAGCTGACCCTCATGCTGACACAGGCCGGTTATGATATGATCGGCATCGACCAGTCGGAAGAGATGCTCTGCGTCGTCCGCGACAAGGCCGAGCAGCTGGGCCTTTCCGGAAAGCTTCTTCTGCTGCAGCAGGACCTGCTCAAGCTCGATCTCTACGGGACCATCCGGGGTGCAGTGTCTACCTTCGATACCTTCAACCACATCCCGGACCTCGACACAGCCATTGCCAACGCGGGCTTCTTCATGGAAGAGGGGGGACTGTTCCTCTTCGACATGAACACCCCCTATAAGCACCAAAACGTGCTGGGCGACAACGAGTTCACCTTTGAAGAAGAGGACGCCGGCTGCGTCTGGCGCAACCACTACGACGCCGGGAACCGCCGGGTGGAGATCACCGTGGACATCGACTATCAGGAGACGGGCGAGCACTTCCACGAGCAGTTCTACGAGTACACCTACGACCTCGACACCATCCGCGCTGCGCTGGAAAAACACGGCTTTGCGCTGGAAAGCGTCTGCGACGGCGAGACGTTCGGCCCCCTGACCGAGGAGAGCGAACGCTATTTCTTCTGTGCCGTCAAGCAGTATACCCAACTGGAGGAAAAATAATATGTCAAATCTGATTCGCGGCCTGTCGGAAAACGGCGGCGTCGTGTTCTGCGGCATCGATTCCACCGAGATCGTCCGCAAAGCCGAGCAGCTCCACAAGACCAGCGCCACCTGCAGCGCGGCCCTTGGCCGTCTGCTGACGGGTGCGGCCCTGATGGGTTCCATGCTCAAGGACGACCGAGACACCGTGACCCTGCGTGTTTCGGGCGGCGGCCCTGCGGGCGTCGTCATTGCGTGCACCGATGGCACGGGCAACGTCAAGGGCTGCATTGATAACCCGCTGGTCGAACTTCCGCTCAAGGAGAACGGCCATCTGGACGTGGGCGGGGCCGTCGGCAAGAACGGCGTGCTGACCGTCATCCGCGACAACCGCTTGCAGAAAGAGCCGACCGTCGGCCAAGTCCCGCTGGTGTCCGGCGAGATCGCCGAGGACCTGACCAGCTACTATGCCTACAGCGAGCAGGTCCCGACCGTCTGTGCGCTGGGCGTTCTGGTGGACAAGGACCTGACCATTGCCTGTGCGGGCGGCTATCTGCTGCAGCTGCTTCCCGGCGCGACCGACGCCGAGATCACCCAGCTGGAACAAAACATCGCGGCGATGCCTTCCGTCACCGAGCTGCTTCGTGCGGGCAAGACGCCCGAGGACATGATGGAACTGGCCCTGAAGGGCTTTGACCCTAACGTCCTCGACGAACGCGATGTGGGTTATCATTGCGATTGCAGCCACGAGCGCACCGAAGAGATGCTGCTTAGCCTTGGCCGCAAGGAGCTGGAAAAGCTCCGCGACGAGGACCCCAACTGTGAGGTCGTCTGCCACTTCTGCCACACCAAGTATCAGTTCGATTTGAACGAGCTGGTCAAAAAGGCTGTGGACAAGCAGTCGGCCCCGGCGGAAGAGGTTTAAGGTGTATCTTAAAAAGTTAAAGTCATAAGCAAAAGACGGCAGAGAGTTTCGCACCCTCTGCCGTCTTTTATTTCGTCGTGATATCTGCGATGATGGTATAAACGACCCGGTAATGAAGCGCCTCGTTTTCCAAAACGATATCTTCCTTTTTGGCCACGATCTCGGCATCCGGATAGGCTTCCCAGAGTGCTTGCAAGCTGTGCAGAGTTGCCAGTGAAATTGCCTGTTCTTCGGTGCGGGAAATTTCCTCGTCTGTCTGCTCATAAAAGGTCGTTTCTTCGATGGAATAGGGGAGCCTCAGCCCGAAAATTTCCGGCTGCACATGCCGGGTGCTTTCCAGTGCGGTCTCCTCCGAAAAACTTCTCCATCCCGGGAGCAAAATGCTCTTTCCATCGAAGGAAAGTTTCCGCTTGCAGAAGGTCCGCCCCGTCAGACGCTTTGCAGAAATGACCAGCGCTTCTTCCTGCTGGTTTTCCCAGTCGAATTGCGCCAGAACCGCCCCGGCGGCTGGCTCATAAATCAGCGTTCCGTCCCGCTCGGTCCGTGCCGTTCCGATGAGCGGCTGTCCGGCTTCGACGGTCTGCCCGGGCGTGACCAGCATCGTGCCGCTGGTGAGGTTGGTCCGCACGATGGTCCCGGCAACTTTGGCAAAAACACCCTGCATCGTTCCTGCGGCGATGTCCGGCACAGGCTTTGCGGCGGCCGCTTCCACAACGAGCCGTCCATCCAGAAAATTCAGACTGGCCCACGAAAATTCGCCGCTCTGCAGCAGGGCATATTCGCCCGCCGTCAGCGTTTCCTGTGTGACGAGCGCCCCCGGCATCAGCGAGACGGTCTCCCGCAGAATGGCCGCTGTCCGCGCTTGCTGCCCGACCGAAAGGCTGCTGGCATCCACGGCCCAGACGAAATTCTGCGACCAGAGCAGCAGCGGCGTGAACAGCAAAATGCCTACCCATAGCCCGCGCCGCCGCAGAAAAGGCCGGAGCACAAAATACAGCCCGGTGCGTTTCTGAATGCGCAGCCGGACGCGGCGTCTGCGGGCCAGCGCGGCTAGTTTCCGGTAACGCCATGCGGCACACCGCGCTGAAAATCCGCCGGGAAGGGGAGTGATGGCCGTGAGATGCAGCCCGGTGCGGGCGGCTTCGGACAACAGCCCGTCCGAGTCGCCGTTCTGTGCGCAGAACCGCACACCGGCCCAAAGCAGAGAAAGCTCGATGGCGTCCACCTCCTAACCGCTGGAAAAATTGGTGCGGAGAAACTTTCCCCGCAGGGTGATGCGGTGGGCGGTCAGCGTCTCGATCCGCATCTCGTCGCCGTAGACCGTGAACTGCCCGCGCGGAAATTCCAGACAAAGCTTTTCGTCGTCGTAGGTCCGGATGGACCGGAAATGTTCGATCTCCATCCGGTCGCCGCTGAGATAGACTGACGGCTGACCGTAAAATCCCTGCGGCGGCTGGCGAAACATCCGCCGCATCCAGCCAAGCAGGGAAAGCCGACCGCTTCGTTTCTTTTTCACGCCTGCTCCCTCCCTGCGTCCGTGCAAACTGGTGGCCTGTGCTTCATATATATGGAAGTGGAGGGCGTGTGTATGTATCAAATCGGAGTATTTCTGTTGGCGGTGCTGGTCGGCGTGCTGCCGTTTGCCGCGCCGCAGACCTGCGCAAAGGCGCTTGCCGAAGGGCTTGCGCTCTGCGGCGGGCCGCTGCTGCTGTCGCTGTTTCCGTTTCTGGTGGTATCGTCGCTGCTGATTCAGTGCACGGCCAGCGATGTGCTGGCCCTGCCGTTCCGCCCCTTGGCGCGGCTCATCGGGGTCCGAAGTCTCTGCGCGGCTCGGGTCCTGATGATCGGCTTTTTCGGCGGATTTGCCCCTGCGGCCCATGCGGCGGCACAGGCTGTGCGGACGGGCCAGCTCTCGGCGCAGGAAGCGGATGCGCTGCTCCCGGCCTGTGTCTGTTCCGGGCCGTCGTTTGTGATCCTGACCGTCGGGCAGACGCTTCTGCACAGCATGAAATTGGGCGTTCTGCTGTTTGTTTCGCAGGTCTTGGCGGGCTATTTGACGGCAGCATTGCTGTGCCGTCTCTCGGTCAAAGATCTGCCCGCCGCCCCAAAAGAAGCTCCGCCGCCGGACCCTCCGCACCTTGACGTCATCCTTGCGAATGCGGCCATATCCTATGTGAAATTGTGCGGCTTCGTGCTCTTTTTCCGAATGCTCGCCGCTGGCGCGGGGGAACTTCTGCCGTCTCCTGCGGGGACGCTCTGCGCCATCCTGCTCGAGGTCTGCTCCGGCTGCGACCTCGCGTCCCGCGCGGGACGGTGGGGAAGCTATCTGTGCTGCGCGGCACTCAGCGTGCAGGGGCTTTCGGTCCTGCTGCAGGTGCGCACCCTCTGCCCGCCGGAAATGACCCTTCGGCCTCTGTATCGGGGGCGTCTGCTCCACCTACCGCTCTCGCTGGCGCTTTTCTTTCTGCTGCTGCCGGGTGGGGAAGCGGACGTGTTCCGTACGCTTCCGGACCGCGTCGTGCTCATGCGGCGGCTTCCGCCGGATTGTCTGCTGCTGGTGTTCTTCGTCTGCTGCCTTGCGGTGTGCCAGCTGAGCCGCATTTTGCAAAAGCCGGCAACAGAAGTACAAGAAACTGTTGTGAAAATCCCGGAAAGATGGTATAATAAGCATAAGCATTCAATGACAGGGGATGTCCCCTGGAAAGATGGAAATAAAAAGAATGAGCATACGTTCATTTCAAATGGAGGACCATAGAATGGATTTACAGAATATGGATCTTAATGGCGGGACCCTGCAAATTTCCACCGAGGTGATCGCCAAGATCGCCCGCTGCGCTGCTCTGGAAGTGGAGGGCGTTTCTGAGGTGTCCTGCGGCAAGCAGAACAAAAAAGTGAAAGAGCTTCTGGAAGCCGCCAGCATCCAGCCGCCGGTCACGGTCGAAATGCGTGACGGCACGGCAGAGCTGACCCTGAATCTCGTCGTCGCCTTTGGCGCACGGATCCCGGTCGTGGCCGAAAAGGTGCAGGAGAACGTAAAATCTGCCGTCCAGAACATGACCAACGTTACGGTCAGCCGCGTCAACCTCGTCATTGCAGGGGTTGCCGCAGAGGAACAGGAATAAGAGTGAGAGGAATACCTATGGAAAATATTTTGCCTCGTCGTGAAGCCCGCGAGAACGCCTTTCTGCTGGCTTTTTCGCAGACCTTTGGCGACGTGCCCCTGCAGGAGGCGCTGACCACCAACGCAGAAACGGATGAAGAACATCCGGTGGATGTGTTCGGCAAGCGTCTGCTGAATGCCTACTACAACCATTCTGCTGAGGTCGATGACCTCATCCGCGACCATCTGCGCAACTGGACCATGTCCCGTCTGCCCCGCGTCAGCCTGACGGTACTTCGTCTGGCGCTGGCCGAGATGCTGTACGGCGACGAGAAAAAGGTCGGCGTCGTCATCAACGAAGCCGTGGAGCTGACCAAGAAATACGGCGCAGACGAGGATTATCAGTTCGTGAATGGTCTGCTGGGCGCAGTTGCCCGCGAAAAGGGTCTGGATGCTGCCGACGATGCAGCGTCCGAAGAACTGTGAGCCGCTACACACTGGGCATCGACACAAGCAACTATGCAACCTCTCTGGCGGTTTTTGATACAGCCGGAGAGGTTGTTTGTGCAAAAAAGCGGTTTCTTCCGGTCAAGGAGGGTCAGCTGGGCCTTCGGCAGAGCGATGCCCTGTTTCACCACACCGCGGCGCTGCCCGAAATGCTGGACGAACTGGATGCGGAATTTCCGCTGACGCGGATCTCCGCCGTCGGCGTCTCGCAAAAACCGCGCCCGGTCGAGGGAAGTTATATGCCCTGCTTCCTTGCCGGTGTCAGCGCGGCCACGGCCTTTGCCAAGGCGCGGGGCATCCCGCTCGTTCGGACGACCCATCAGCAGGGTCACGCCGCCGCTGCGCTGTTTGCCGCCAAAGGGGAGGAGCTGTTCCGCCAGAAAGTTCTGCTTTTCCACATCTCCGGCGGAACGACCGACCTGCTGCTTTGCGACGAGGTCCGGAACATTGAAACGCTCGGCACGAGCACCGATCTCTACGCCGGACAGGCGGTGGACCGGGTGGGCGTCAAGCTTGGCTTTGGATTCCCGGCGGGCGTGGAAGTCTCCCGCCTTGCCGGACAGTGCGGCGAACCCATCAAGCCGAAATCGAGCGTAAAGGGGATGCAATGCAGCCTTTCCGGACTGGAAAACCAGTGCAACGCCCTGCTGGCGGCGGGCAAAAGTCCGGAGTACGTCTGCAAATATTGCTTGCTCTGCGTGGCGGATACCGTCGTCAAGATGACCAAAGCGGCCCAGAAAGAATATCCCGGGCTGCCGGTCGTCTGCGCGGGCGGCGTTATGAGCAGCGATGTCATCCGCGCGTGGGTGCAGCAGCGCTTGCCGCAGGTGTACTTCGTCCCGGGCCAGTATTCCAGCGATAACGCCATCGGCGTGTCCATCTTAGCCGCGCGGGAGGCCGGATTATGGCTGAAGTGATCTCCGTTTCAGCGCTCAACCAGTATGTCAAGACGCTTCTGGATGTCAACGATGTCCTGTTTGACCTTGCTCTGCGGGGCGAGATCGCAAATTTCGTGCAGAATTCCAGAAGCGGCCACTGTTATTTTTCCCTGCGGGACGAGACGGCCAGCGTGAAGGCGGTCATGTTCCGCTCGGATTCGCGGCGGCTTGGCTTCCGCCCCGAAGAGGGGATGAAGGTCGTGGTGCGCTGCCGTGCCACGCTGTACGAGCGGGACGGTGCGTTTCAGGTCTACGTCAACGACATGTTCCCGGACGGCATCGGCTCGGCGCAGCTGGCCTTTGAACAGTTGAAAGCCAAGCTCGACCGCGAGGGTCTGTTTGCAGCCGAGCACAAAAAGCCGCTGCCCAAGTTCCCGAAGTGCATCGGGCTGGTGACCAGCAAGACCGGCGCCGCTCTGCAGGATATCCGGAACGTCATCGGACGCCGCTGGCCGGCGGTCCGTCTGCTGCTCTGCCCGGTCAACGTGCAGGGCTTTGAAGCGGCGGAGGAGATCGCCAGCGCCATTGACCGGCTGGACCGCAGCGGGCAGGTGGATGAGATCGTCGTCGCGCGCGGCGGCGGAAGCCGAGAGGACCTGTGGGTGTTCAACGCGGAGCGCATCGCCCGCGCGGCCTACCGCTGCAAAACGCCCCTCATCAGCGCCATCGGCCACGAGATCGATTTTACCATTTTGGACTTCGTGGCGGACCAGCGCGCCCCGACTCCCTCGGCGGCGGCAGAGATCGCTGTGCCGGACCGCGTCGAATGGAGCCGAAAATTATGCAATTTGGAAGAAAATGTTCACGATTCTATCCAAAACCGATGGAATTTATGCTATAATAGGTTGGAACAAACGGTACAGCCCCTCTCGCGGAAGCAGATGCAGACCCGCCTGACCCAGTGTCAGCAGCAGGTCGAGCAGCTTTCGGCGCAGATCCATGCGGCGGCACAGGCCCAGCAGCAGACCAAGGAGCTTCGTCTGCGCCATGCGTCCGCGCTGGCGGGTTCGCTGAACCCTTACGGCGTTTTGTCGCGCGGCTACGCGATGGTGCAGGACGCCAAAGGCCGCATTCTGGAGCCGGACGCCCTGCGTGCGGGGCAGACCGTGACCCTTTGCGGCGTAAAAAATCGCATCCAGTGTACCGTGGATGAAGTGGAGGGACCCCATGAGAGCACCGAAGAGCTTTGAGGAAGGGATGACCCGGCTGGAAGCCATTCTGGAACAGATGCAGCAGCCGGAAACGACCCTTGCCGAATCGGTCAAACTGTATGCCGAAGCGGCATCGCTGACCGATTATTGCCGCATGACGTTGGAAAAAGCTTCGCTGCAGTTGGACGAGATCGACGCCAAGCGCCAGCCCGCCCCGCAGACCGAAAGCAATTAAGGAGGAATATCCATGGATTACGCAAAGCAGTATCAGGATTATTTGGCACGGGTCAACCATGCATTGGAAGCTGCCTGTGATACGTTTTTGCCGGAGGAGTCAGAGGTCTGCCGCGCTGCGCGGTATAGTCTGCTTGGCGGCGGAAAGCGCATCCGTGCGGTGCTGGTGCTGGCTGTCTGCGATATGCTGAACGGCAATGCGGAAGCGGCGGACCAGTTTGCAGCTGCTGTCGAGATGCTGCATTGCTATTCGCTGATCCACGACGACCTGCCCTGCATGGACAACGATGATCTCCGCCGCGGCAAGCCCTCCTGTCACAAGGCATTTGGCGAAGCCACGGCCATGCTGGCGGGCGATGTGCTTCTGACCGAGGCGTTCAACGTGATCGCAAACGTTCCGGCCCCGGCCATTGTCAGCGTCCGCGCGGCGCGTGCACTGGGCGCGGGTGCGGGCAGCCACGGCATGGTCTATGGACAGGAGCTTGACCTGAAATACGAAGCACTGGCCGCGACCGAAGAGCAGCTTCGCCTGATCCACCGCAACAAGACGGGCGCACTCATCAATGCAGCGGTGCAGATGGGTGCGGCCGCCGCACAGGCCAACGAGACCCAGTGCAAAGAGCTGGAAGGCTACGCCTACGGCATCGGTCTGGTGTTCCAGATCGTCGATGACGTGCTGGATGTCGTCGGTTCGCAGGAGCAGCTGGGCAAGCCCATCGGCAGCGACAGCGAAAACGGCAAGACGACCTTCGTGACCCTGTATGGCGCGGAGGGAGCCATGGAGCTGGCACGGAAGCTGAACGACGACACCTGTGCCTCTCTGCGTGCAGAATTTGGCGAAAAGAGCGCCTTCCTCGAGCAGCTTGCCCGGGAACTCCTCGTGCGCCAGAGCTAAAAAAGAGAAGAAAGTGAGCCTATCATGCAACTGATCCGCGATGTATTATCTCTGAATCAGATTTTGACCGTGTCGCTCCTGAGCTGGTTCGTGGCACAGGTCCTCAAAACGATCATCAACTTCGTCCTGCTGGGCAAGTTCCAGCTGGAGCGGATGTGGGGCGACGGCGGAATGCCCAGCGCCCACAGCGCAACGGTCTGCGCTATGGTGATCGCAACGGCCCGGAGCGAGGGCATCAACTCGGCGATCTTTGCGGTGGCGTCGGTCGTGGCCATCATCACGATGCACGATGCCATGGGCGTCCGCCGCGAGACCGGCGAACAGGCCAAGGTGCTGAACCGGATGCTGGAACAGTGGATCGAAGTGACCGAGAAAAATTCTCCCTTCCTGCAGAACATGCATCTGAAGGAAATGGTTGGCCACACGCCGTTGCAGGTCCTGGCCGGTTTTGCGGTCGGCTGCATCGTCGGTCTGCTGTACCCGATGGCCTGAGGCCATCTGCGGGTGGATGCCCGCGCGTACTATGAATTGTGAGAAGGACGTGAATCTATGAATTCTCCTTTGCTGGATAAGATCTCGCAGCCCAGCGATCTGAAAAAGCTGTCCAGTCAGCAGGTCGTACAGCTTTGTTCGGATATCCGTGAATTTTTGCTGGAAAGCGTATCAAAGACCGGCGGCCATCTGGCATCCAATCTGGGTGCAGTCGAGCTGACGGTAGCGCTTCACCGCGTGTTGGAAACGCCAAAGGATGAGATCGTTTTCGACGTTGGACACCAGTGCTACACCCACAAGATTTTGACAGGCCGCAAGGAAGAGTTTTCGAAACTGCGTCAGCTGGACGGCCTGTCCGGCTTCCCGAATCCGAACGAGAGCGAGCACGACGCCTTTATTTCCGGCCATGGCAACACGGCACTTTCCATCGCCATCGGCATCGCGTGGGCCAAAAAGCTGCGCGGCGAGCCGGGACAGGTGGTTGCGCTGATCGGCGACGGCGCCTTTACCGGCGGCATGGTCTATGAGGGCATGAACAACATCGGAAATCTGGACAATCTGATCGTCATTCTGAACGATAACAAGATGTCTATTTCCAAAAATGTCGGTGCGCTGTCCCGCTATCTGAAGCACCTGCGCACGACGAACCGCTATTTTGATGCCAAGGAAAACGTGAGCAGCTTCCTCGACCATGTGCCGGTCGTGGGTTCTCCGCTCAAGACCGGCATCCGGAACGGAAAGGCCATCGTCCGCCGCGCCATGTATCATTCGACCATGTTCGAAGATATGGGCTTCCATTATTATGGTCCCTTCGACGGCAACAACGAGCCGGAACTGGAACGGGTCCTGCGAGTCATCTGCAAGCAGCCGGGTCCGCATTTCCTGCATGTCGTCACGAAAAAGGGAAAGGGCTATGCTCCTGCGGAGGACAACCCCGGAAACTTCCACGGCGTCTCGAAATTTGACCCCAACAGCACTCCGGAGGACCCCGAAGTGGCCCCGAAGGAATCGTTTTCGACCGTGTTCGGCAACCTATTAAATAAGGAAGCTGTGACCAACGAGAAGATCTGCGCCATCACCGCCGCCATGAAGTACGGCACGGGCTTGCAGTTCTTTGCCCACACCCACCCGAAGCGGTTCTTTGACGTGGGCATGGCCGAGCAGCACGCCGTGACCTTCGCGGCCGGTCTGGCCAGTCAGGGGATGCTCCCGGTCGTCTGCATCTACTCGACCTTCCTGCAGCGCTCCTATGACCAGATCATCCACGACGTGAATCTTCTGAATGAAAACGTCGTGCTGGCTATCGACCGCGCCGGATTCGTCCCGGCAGACGGTGAAACGCATCAGGGCATTTACGACCCGGCGTTCCTCAGTCAGGTCGGTATCCCCATTTACTCACCCTCGAACTACGCCGAACTGCGCTACTGGCTGCCCAAGCTAGTGAGCAATTCGATGCAGGGGCCGCGTGCCATCCGCTATCCGCGCGGCGGCGAAAGCGCCGTGCTGGCGGAGTATGGCTGCTCGGAAAAAGAGTACGATCATCTCTATACCGCCCCCTGTGCGAAGACAGTTCTGGTCAGCTATGCAGACGAAGTGGCGGATGTTCTCGCAGCGGCAAAACTTTTGGGCGACGAGAAGCTGCCTTGTGACGTCTACAAGCTTGTAAAGGTGTTTCCCTTTACAGATAAGCTGGTTCGTGAAATTTCGCGTTATTCGGTCGTTTTGTTTGCTGAAGAGTGCGTCGCATGCGGCGGCATCGGCGAACACTTCGAAATGGCCCTTCAGCAGGCTGGCTGGAGAGGAACGTACATCCATCGTGCGGTCACTGACGTGCGTCTGCCTCATGCGACCGTTCCGCAGATCAAGGAAGCCACGGGTCTGGATGCCGCGCATCTGGCCCAGACCATCCGGGAGCTGTATGTGAAAGGAGAAACAGCATTTTGAAAATCCGATTGGATCAATATCTGGTTCAGCACGGACTCATCCAGAGCCGTGAACGGGCCAAAGCCATGATCATGTCCGGCGTCGTGTTCGTCAACGAGCAGAAAGTTGACAAGGCCGGCGAGATGATCAAAGAGGACGCAAAGGTGGAAGTGCGCGGCCACGACATCGGCTATGTCAGCCGCGGCGGCCTGAAGCTGGAAAAGGCAATGAAGTGCTTCCCGCTGACGCCGAAGGGCAAAGTCTGCATGGACATCGGCGCATCGACCGGCGGCTTCACCGACTGTATGCTTCAGAACGGCGCGGTCAAGGTCTACGCCGTCGATGTCGGCTACGGCCAGCTGGCGTGGAAACTGCGCACCGACGAGCGGGTCGTCAACATGGAGCGCACCAACATCCGCAATGTGACCCCGGATGTGCTGGAAGATCCCATCGAATTTTTCAGCGTTGATGTCTCGTTCATCTCGCTGCATCATATTTTCCCGGTCGCACAGGCCATCACGACCCCGGACGCCATGGGCGTCTGTCTGGTCAAGCCGCAGTTCGAAGCGGGCCGTGAAAAGGTCGGCAAGAACGGTGTTGTCCGCGACCCGGCCACGCATTGCGAGGTGCTTCACAATGCGATGGGTTATGCCGCCGCCAACGGTTTTGCGGTGCGCGGCTTGGATTTCAGCCCCGTCAAAGGCCCGGAAGGAAACATCGAATATCTGATGTTCGTCCAGAAGAGCGAGGAACCCTCGGTGCTGGACGACAGCGTGGCGAAGGAAGTCGTCGCGGCCAGCCACTCGACGCTGGACCACTGAACTGTTAAAAATGTTGCATCGAAGTCTTCGATAGGAGGTGCAGGGCGGATGACTGTTTACGTTTCGCCAAACCCCGGAAAAGCAATGGCCTATGGCATTTCGCAGCGTGCCGCGCAAATTCTGCTCACCCACGGCGCACAGGTCCTGATGCGGACAGAGCTTCAGGAAGAGTGCGACACCATGGGCGTCCAGTATCTGCCGCAGAAGGAGTGTCTGCAAAAAACGGACGTCATCCTGACCATCGGCGGAGATGGGACCATCCTGCATGAGGCAAATCTTTCGTTGGAATATCGAAAACCGATCCTCGGCATCAACCTCGGCCGCTGTGGATTTCTGGCGACCTGCGAGATCGACGAGATGGAGACGAAGCTTTCCGCCGTTGCACGCGGAGATTTCATGCTCGATAACCGGATGCTGCTCTATGTCCGCGTCCTCGGCGACGACAGCTGGGAGGGCCACGCCCTGAACGATGTCGTAATGACCAAAGGCCGCTTGCAGCAAGCCATTGACTTCAGCATTTACTGCGACGATATTCTAGTCGAGCACTATCGCGGAGATGGTGTAATTGTTGCAACGCCGACGGGCTCCACAGCCTATTCGCTGGCGGCGGGCGGCCCGATTTTGGACTCGCAGACGAAAGGTGTCGTCGTAACGCCCATCTGCCCGCACAGCTTGGCCAGTCCGGCCATGGTGTTCGCGCAGGAGCGCAAGATCAACATTTGTGTCGGGCAGGTCGCCGATGAAGAAGTGTTCATCAGCTGCGACGGCGCTGCGGGCTATTCTCTGCGGGCCGGTGCGACGGCGGAAGTCCGTCTGAGCGACCAGATCGTTCAGCTGATCACGTTCAGCAAAGCGGATCAGTTTCAGGCCATCGACCAGAAACTTCGCGGCAGACGGTAACATTCAGAAAAAGGGGGAAGCATTATGGGCCGCAGCAGCCGAGGGGATGCCAAAAGCAAGCGGGAACGCCAGCAGACGATCTTGCGCCTGATCCAAGAAAATCCGATCAGCCGTCAGGAGTCGCTGCTGGAGTATCTGCGCAAGGAAGGGTTCGACGCCACACAGGCGACGATCTCCCGGGATATCCGGGAGCTGAGTCTGGTCAAAGCTGCCACGAGCACGGGCTATCGCTATGTTTCCAGTCACAACGAGGCACTGAACCCCAAAATTCAGGGCCGGTTCGAGACGATCTTTCACGAATCGGTCCTCAGTGTGGACTTTGCCGGACACGTCGTCCTTGTCAAATGCTACTCCGGCATGGCGAACGCTGCGTGCGAAGTCTTTGACGCTTTGAAATGGAAAAATGTTGTCGGAACATTGTCCGGCGATGACACATTTTTGATCGTGGCCCGCTCGGAACGGGATGCAAAAACCATCTGCTCCGAGCTGACCCACCACATCGGACAGAAGTAATGCGGGAGAAACGACCATGCTGAGCAGTCTGCAAATTGAAAATGTTGCAGTCATCCAAAAAGCCAACGTGCATTTTGAAAAGGGCCTGAATGTTCTCACCGGCGAGACCGGCGCGGGCAAGTCCATTCTGATCGACTCGATCAATGCAATTTTGGGCAACCGGACCTCCAAGGACTTGGTGCGCACCGGCGCGGCGAAGGCTGTGATCCGTGCGGCCTTCGAAAATGTGCCGGATGCCGTCCTTGACAGCTTGGAAAAGGCTGGGTATGAGCGCTCGGACGCTTTGACCCTGAGCCGTGAGATCACCGCCGAGGGCAAAAGCACCTGCCGCATCAACGGGATGCCCGCCACGGCGGCCATTCTGCGCGAATTGTGCGGGGGACTCATCAATATCAATGGCCAGCACGACTCGGTGGGTCTGCTGAACCCGGCCCATCACGAGGGTATTTTGGACGCCTACGCTCAGAACGACGCCGAGTTTCAGGAGTATTACAGCGTTTACCGCGCATTGATCAAAGTTAAAAAAGAGTTGGACGCCATCATCACCGACGAAACGGAAAAACAGCGCAAGATCGACCTTCTGAGCTATCAGGTGCAGGAGATCGAGGACGCCGCGCTGACTCCCGGTGAGGAGGAAACGCTCGACGCCCGCCGCAAAGTGCTGGCGAATGCGTCCACCATTCGGGAGCGGATCTCGCAGAGCTACGCGCTTTTGTCGGGCGGGGACGATGCCCCCGGCGCGGTGGACCTTCTGGGCGAAGCTTCCAATGCGATGGACGTGGTGGCTCAGCTTGACGAGGGCCTTTCTACGGCGGCGGGCCAGCTGCTCGACCTTTATTATACGGCGAAAGATCTTTCGGCGGACCTCATCGGCCGATTGGATGCCTACGATGCCAACGATGCGGAATTGGACGAGATCGAACAGCGTATCGACCTGATCTATAAGCTCAAGCGCAAGTATGGGGACACGGTCGAGGATATCATCGCCTTTGGACAGAACGCGCGGGAAGAGCTGGACCGCATCCAGTTTTCACAGGAGCGTGCCGAGCATCTGCAAGCGGAAAAGCATCGTCTCTACGTTCTTGCCCGCGAAAAAGCGGAGGCTCTGACCCAGACGCGCCTGAAAGCCTTCGAGGAGCTGAACAAGCGCATTTCCGGCACGCTGGATTTTCTGAACATGCCGGGGGTCCGGATGACGCTTCGTCATGCCCGCGGCCCGCTGGCGAGCCACGGACAGGACAGCGTGGAATTTTATATCTCCACCAACCCCGGTGAAGCCCCCAAGCCGCTGGCAAAAATTGCTTCCGGCGGTGAGCTGAGCCGCATCACGCTGGCCATCAAAAATGCGATGGCCGATAAGGATGCCGTGCCGACTGTCATCTACGATGAGATCGACAGCGGCGTTTCGGGCAAGGCGGCGAGCCGCATCGGCGAGGTGCTCAAACAGAGCGCAAGGGACCATCAGATCCTCTGCATCACCCACACCGCGCAGATCGCCGCGCTGGCGGACTGCCACTTGCTCATCCAGAAAAATGTTGCAAACGAGCGCACCTATACCGAGATCCATCCGTTGGATACCGAAGGCCGTGTGGATGCCTTGGCGCACATCATTTCCGGCGACCACGTCACCGAGCTGTCCCGTGCCAATGCGCGGGAGATGCTGGGACTTGCCGAAAAAGAGACGTTTCAAGCTTGACAATCCCGGGCCGGTGTGTTAAAGTAATAGTCGTGAAAAGCGTTGAAGGGAACAAGTACCTTGAAGCGCTCTGCCCAGAGAGACTCCGGTTGGTGAAAGGGGTATGCAGAGCAGCAGGGGAAATACCTCCCGGAGCTGTAGGCTGAATGGGGTCTCCTCTAGTAGGCTGTGCCGCGTGCGAGCGTTACAAACGCAGGAGTGTCGTCCTACTCTGGGGCATGCACTCGTGAGGCTGTTTCTGTGAAGGAACAGCAAACAGAGGTGGTACCGCGATCTTCTCGCCCTCTGCCAAATTTATTTTGGCAGAGGGCGTTTTTGTTTCCCTCTGCCCACAAAACAGGAGGAAAACCCAATGACTCTCTACGAAGAACTCAAAGCCCGCGGTCTGGTCGCTCAGATCACCGATAAGGAGATCATCGACCTCATCAACAACGGCAAAGCCACCTTCTACATCGGCTTTGACTGCACCGCCGACAGCCTGACCGCCGGCCATTTTATGGCCCTGACCCTGATGAAGCGTCTGCAGATGGCCGGCAACAAGCCCATCGCCCTGATCGGCGGCGGCACGACCATGATCGGCGACCCCTCCGGCCGCACCGATATGCGCAAGATGCTGACCAAAGAGGACATCGCCCACAACGCGGCATGTTTCAAGAAGCAGATGGAAAAGTTCATCGACTTCTCCGAGGGCAAGGCGCTGATGCTGAACAACGCCGACTGGCTTCTGAACCTGAATTATGTCGAATTGTTGCGTGATGTCGGCGCATGCTTCTCGGTCAACAACATGCTCCGCGCCAAGTGCTATGAGCAGCGCATGGAGAAGGGCCTGTCCTTCCTCGAGTTCAACTACATGATCATGCAGAGCTACGACTTCTACTACATGTTCCAGCACTACGGCTGCAACATGCAGTTCGGCGGCGATGACCAGTGGAGCAACATGCTGGGCGGCACGGAGCTGATCCGCCGCAAGCTGGGCAAGGACGCCTACGCCATGACCATCACGCTGCTGACCGACTCGCAGGGCAAGAAGATGGGCAAGACCGCCGGCAACGCCGTCTGGCTCGACCCCAACAAGACCAGCCCCTTCGAGTTCTACCAGTACTGGCGCAACGTTGGCGACGCCGATGTCATGAAGTGCATCCGGATGCTGACCTTCCTGCCGCTGGAGCAGATCGACGAGATGAGCACTTGGAAAGATCAGCGTCTCAACGAAGCAAAAGAGATCCTCGCCTACGAGCTGACCAGCATGGTCCACGGCAAGGAAGAGGCCGAGAAGGCTCAGAATGCAGCCCGTGCGCTGTTCAGCGGCGCTGCCGACACCGAGCACATGCCCACAACTCAGCTGACTGAGGCCGACCTGACCGATGGTTCTATCGGCATCCTGACCCTGATGGTCAAAGCTGGTTTGGCTGCTTCCAACGGCGAAGCCCGCCGTCTGGTCACGCAGGGCGGTGTCCTCGTCGATGGAGAGAAGGTCGCTGCACCGACGGCAAGCTTCACCGCAGACCAGCTGTCCAAGAGCATCGTCATCAAGAAGGGCAAAAAGGTCTACCACAAGGTCACCCTGTAACCCTCTGAAAACCGCATAAGATAAGAGCCGCTTCCTTCTCAAATACGAGAGGAAAGCGGCTCTTTTGCGTCTTTTAGAAAATGGAGAAATGATGCCGTGCTTCTTACAGCTCGAAAGCCTTCTTCAGCACATCATAGGCAGCATCTTCGTTCTCCGCACGCACCAGCAGGGAGATATCCAGATCGCTGGTGGTGATGAGCAGCACTTCGATGCCCGCAATGGCCAGCGCATTCAGAGCGCGGGCAGCCACACCGCAGCTGGTGACCATCTCTTCGCCGAACAGGTTCAGCTTGGAGTAGCCGACGCTGATCAGCGGGGAAGCCTTGGCGTCCTTCTCGAGGTTGGCGGCGGAGATGGCCTTCATCACCAGCGGCAGATCGCTGGAAGAAGCCGTAAAGCTGAAATCGATGCTGGTCCCGTGGGGAGTGCTCTGGCTGATCATGTCCACCACGACGCCGGTATCGGCAAAGATCTGCAGATAACGTGCCAGACTGTTGCCCTTGAACTCGACATCCTGAACGCTGATCATCATAAGGCTCGGTTCGATGTTGATCTTCGATACACCGTACATACTAAACACTCCATTCTGCCCGTAAGGGCTGCAAGATCCGGCAGGATCACATTTCTGCGATCATGTTACCCATATTGTACAGTCCCGGCTCCTTTTTTGCAAGATAAACCGCTGCATTTACAGCGCCGTTTGCAAAAATACTGCGGGAATAGGCGGTGTGCTTGAGGGTGACGACCTCATCCTGACCGCAGAACAGCACTTCGTGGTCGCCCACGATGCTGCCGCCGCGCACCGAGCTGATGCCGATCTCCTTCGGGTCGCGCTTCTGACGGACGGAGGAACGGTCATACACATAGTGGTACTCGCCGTTGTTCTCCTCGTTGATGGCGTCTGCCAGCATCAGCGCCGTTCCGCTGGGAGCGTCCAGCTTGTTGTGATGGTGCTGCTCCACGATTTCGATGTCATAATCCACGCCGAGGATGGCCGAAGCGCGCTTGCACAGTTCGGACAGAACGTTGATGCCCATGGACATGTTCGCGCTCTTGAACACGGGGACCGTGCGGGACAGCTGAACGACCTTCAGCTGCAGCTCTTCGGACAGGCCGGTGGTGCAGACCACGATGGGCAGCTTGTGAGCCTCGCAGTAGGGCAGAGCCTTTTCCACCGCAGCGGGGGAGCTGAAGTCGATGACGACATCGCCCTTGCCGTCCAGCTTTTCGAGGCTGTCGTACACGGGGATTCCGTTCTGCTCGCCGTCCTTCACGTCGATGCCGGCGACCACGCGGCAGTCGTCCCGCTTTGCGATCATCTCGCAGAGTGCATGGCCCATCCGGCCGCCGATGCCCTGAATGATAATATCCGTCATTGGTTTTACCTCGTCTTTTCTGATAGCTTTCCCAAACGACCAAATGCCCGGGAGAACAGCTCCACCGGGCATTGGTAAGCAGATACGTTTATTCTTTGATCAGACCCTCTGCAGCCAGCGCCTGTTCGATCTTGGCCTTGTGCTCGTCGCTCGGCTCGACCAGCGGCAGACGGCACTCACCGGCATTCCAGCCCAGCACGTTCATCGCGTACTTGACCGGGATGGGGTTGACCTCGCAGAACAGTGCATCGGCCAGCGGCAGCATCTCCAGCTGCAGTTCGCAAGCCTTCTTGGTGTCGCCGTCGAACCATGCCTTGCAGCAGTTGTGGACCAGCTCCGGCTTGACGTTGGAAACGACGCTGATGACGCCCTTGCCGCCCAGAGACAGCAGGGGGACCACCTGATCGTCGTTGCCGGAGTAGATGTTCAGCTCGTCGCCGCACAGCTGTGCGATCTTGGCGACCTGCGAAATATTGCCAGAAGCTTCCTTGATGCCGTTGATGAGCGGGTGCTTGCTCAGCTCCAAAGCCGTCTCGGGAGCGATGTTCAGGCCGGTGCGGGACGGGACGTTGTAGACGATGACCGGAATGCCGGCGGCGTCAGCCATGGCGGTGAAGTGTGCCACCAGACCTGCCTGAGTGGTCTTGTTGTAGTACGGGGTCACCAGCAGCAGAGCGTCTGCACCGCATGCGGCAGACTTTGCGGCCAGTGCACAGCCGTGGTCGGTGTCGTTGGAGCCAGCACCTGCGATGACAGGCACGCGGTGGTTGACGGTATCGACGGTGAACTTGATCGCGGCCAGCTGCTCTTCGTCGGTCATGGTGGAGCACTCGCCGGTGGTCCCGCAGATGACGATGGCATCGGTCCCGCGTGCGATCTGGTCCTCGATGATGCGGCCCAGTTCGTCAAAATTGACGCTGCCATCCTCGTACATCGGGGTGATGATCGCCACGCCCGCGCCGGTAAAGACAGGATTCTTCATAACGTAAAATCTCCTTTGCTGCGTTTGTTTTTCAAACGCAAATCAGTCAAAATAGCCCTTTGCGGCCAGCAGCTCTGCCAGCAGGACCGCGCCGCCCGCAGCACCGCGCAGGGTGTTGTGGCTCATGCAGGCAAACTTGTAGTCAAACAGGGTATCTTCCCGCAGACGGCCCAGGCAGACGGCCATGCCGTGCTCGGTGTTGCGGTCGAGCTTGGGCTGGGGACGGTCGTTCTCGGTGAAGTAGTGGAGGAACTGCTTGGGTGCGCTGGGCAGCTCCAGCTCCTGTGCGGGGCCGCGGAAGTTTGCCCATGCCTCGAGGATCTGCTCCTTGGTGGGTTTCTTGTCAAAGCTCACGAATACAGCAGCGGTGTGGCCGTCAGAAACGGGAACACGGAAGCACTGAGCCGTGATGACGGGCTTCTCGGCGTTCACGATCTTGTCGCCCTCGATGTGGCCCCACAGCTTCAGCGGCTCCTGCTCGCTCTTCTCTTCCTCGCCGCCGATGTAGGGGATCACGTTGTCCACGATCTCCGGCATCCGGTCGAAGGTCTTGCCTGCGCCGGAAATGGCCTGATAGGTGCAGACCAGCGCCTTGCTGACGCCGAACTCCTTCATCAGGGGATGCAGGGCGGGAACGTAGCTCTGCAGACTGCAGTTGGACTTGACGGCGATGAAGCCGCGCTTCGTGCCCAGACGCTTGCGCTGTGCGGGGATGATCTCGATGTGGTCTGCGTTGATCTCAGGCACGACCATCGGGACGTCCGGCGTGCCGCGGTTTGCGCTGTTGTTGGAGACGACGGGGCACTCGGCCTTTGCGTAAGCCTCTTCCAGCGCCTTGATCTCAGCCTTGGGCATGTTGACTGCGCAGAAGATGAAATCGACCTGCGAAGCAACTTCCTCCACGTTGGAAGCGTCCAGAACGACCATCTTCTTCACGCTCTCAGGCATCGGGGTGGTCATGGCCCAGCGGGAGCCGACAGCTTCCTCATAGGTCTTGCCTGCACTCCGGCCGGATGCGGCCAGAGTGGTCAGCTTGAACCAAGGGTGATTCTCCAGCAGCGTAATGAAACGCTGACCGACCATACCCGTTGCACCGACGACGCCAACTTTATACTGTTTTTCCATTTCCAGCACCTTTCCTTTCAAAAAAACAAATTCACACAGAACACGGCTTGCAAACCAGACGTCTATGCAATATAATAGATACTGTTTACACAGAATTTATGATAACATTGATACGGTCCTCGTGTCAATCATCGGAAAGGCAAATGCAGAGCATGTTAAAAAAAGATTTTTGGTATGATTTACCCAAAGAGCTGATCGCACAGGAGCCGGCAGACCCCCGCGACGCGGCGCGCCTGATGGTTTTGAGCCAGAAAGACGACAGCATCGAGCACCGAATCTTCCGCGATCTTCCGGAATATCTGGAACCCGGCGACCTGCTGGTGGTCAACAACTCCAAGGTCCTGCCCGCCCGCATCGTGGGCATCAAGCAGCCCACCGGCGCAGTCTGTGAGCTGCTGCTGCTCCGTCAGGTCAAGGGCGACCAGTGGGAGTGTCTGGCAAAGCCCGGCAAGCGGATGCAGCCGGGAACGAAGGTCAGCTTCGGCGACGGCACGCTGACGGCGGTTGTGGACGAAACGCTGGAGGACGGCAACAAGTTCGTTACATTTTATTATGACACCGAGACGCTTTATGAAAAGCTGGACGAATTTGGCAAGATGCCGCTGCCGCCCTATATCACCAAGCAGCTGGAGGACCAGAGCCAGTACCAGACCGTTTACGCCAAGGAACTGGGCAGCGCGGCCGCTCCCACGGCAGGACTGCACTTCACCCCGGAACTGATGGATACCATCCGCGCCAAGGGCGTTGGCATCGCCGAGGTGACGCTGCATGTTGGTCTGGGGACCTTCCGCCCCGTCATGGAGGACGAGATCACCGACCACAAGATGCACAGCGAGTGGTACTCCATCAGTGAGGAGACAGCCCAGCGCATTCGCGAGACCAAGGCTGCCGGCCACCGCGTCATTGCCGTCGGCACGACGAGCTGCCGCACGCTGGAAGCTGTCGCCGCGAAGTACGGCGAGATCAAGGCTTGCAGCGGCAACACGTCTATTTTCCTGTATCCGGGCGTCAAGTTCAACTGCATCGACGGCCTGATCACCAACTTCCACCTGCCCGAAAGCACCCTCATCATGCTGGTGTCCGCGCTGTACGGCTACGAAAAGACCATGGCAGCGTATAAGGTGGCGGTTCAGGAAAAGTATCGCTTTTTCAGTTTTGGCGATGCGATGTTGATTTTATAATGTAAAAGCGATTTTTCAAGGAGTTCGAATGTCGCCGTTTCCACTCTCCAAAGTTGAAAACGCGCGTGTTCTTTGATACACTATTTCTGACGACGCCGCAGATCCTGCGGCACAGGATGCACGGCTGTTCTCCGTGCACAGAAAGGAAAACGATATGCCTTCTTTGACAACTTACAAGCTCCTCAAGCAGGAGCACAACGCTCGGCGGGGCGAGTTCAAGACCGTGCATGGTACGGTCCAGACCCCGGCATTCCAAAACGTCGCGACCGCAGGTGCGATCAAGGGCGGACTTTCCGCACAGGACCTGAAAGACATCGGCACGCAGGTCATGCTCTGCAACACCTATCATCTGCATCTGCGTCCGGGCGACAAGCTGGTGGCTGACATGGGCGGTCTGCACAAATTCACCCGTTGGAATGGTCCCATCCTGACCGACAGCGGCGGATTTCAGGTGTTCAGCCTGTCCAAGCTGCGCAAGATCACCGAAGAGGGCGTGACCTTTGCGTCCCATCTGGACGGCCACCGCATTTTCATGGGACCGGAAGAGAGCATGCAGATTCAGGCAAACCTCGGTTCCACCATTGCAATGGCATTCGACGAGTGCGTGGAGAACCCCGCCCAGCACGACTATTCCAAGGCCAGCTGTGACCGCACGGTCCGCTGGCTGGCCCGCTGCAAGGCTGAAATGGCCCGCCTGAAGCACGAGGGCAAAGCGGTCAATCCGGACCAGCTGCTGTTTGGCATCAATCAGGGCTGCACCTATGCGGACCTGCGCGTGGAGCACATGAAGCAGATCGCCGAGATGGACCTTGACGGGTATGCTATCGGCGGTCTGGCTGTCGGCGAACCCACCGAAGTGATGTATGAAATGATCAGCGAAGTCGAGCCGTATATGCCCAAGGACAAGATCCGCTACCTGATGGGCGTCGGCACTCCCGGCAACATCATCGAGGCCGTCTATCGCGGCGTGGACCTGTTCGACTGCGTCATGCCCAGCCGCAATGCGCGTCATGGTCATCTGAATACTTGGGGCGGCATCATCAACATCAAGAACGCCAAGTATGAGCGCGACGAGCGCCCCATCGACCCCACCTGCGGCTGTCCGGCGTGCCGGAATTATTCCCGCGCCTATATCCGCCACCTGTTCAAGGCGGAAGAGCTTCTGGGAATGCGTCTGGCCGTCATGCATAACCTGTGGTTCTATAACCACCTGATGGAGCGCATCCGCGACGAGCTGGATGCCGGGACCTTCACGGCGTTCCATGACCGCTATGTGAAACTTCTTGATACAAGAATTTGAGTTTTTCACACTTTGGCCTTGAAAGCTGCAGAAGAAGCGATTATAATAAGTTTATCTGAATTTTGAGAGGAGATTTTGCCCCATGCAATTTCTGACGACTACGACCGAAAGCTACATCAGCCTGTTCTTCACGCTGGCTTTGATGCTGGTTCTGCTCTATTTCATGATCTATCGTCCCCAGAAGAAGCAGGAGAAGAAGGACGCTGCCATGCGTTCTGCTCTGGAGATCGGCGATCAGGTCACTACCATCGGCGGTGTGATCGGTCGTGTGGTTGCCATCAAGGACGACACCTTCGTTCTGGAGACTGGCGCTGACCGTGTGAAGATCCGCTTCACCAAAAATGCCATCAGCTCTGTGGAGAAGCTGAACATGGACAATGCTCCCGCTAAAAAGTAATTTCTGAACCCAGTACTTTTTCACGCGCCTTCCTGCATACAGTAAGTGCAGGGAGGCGCGTTTTTATGTCTGAACAAAAGAAGTTTTCCGTAGGGTCAGCGCTGCTTGCGTTCGGCATCGGCGGCGCGTTTGCCGGTGTCTGCATGGCAGGGCTGGCGTATCTGATGGCAAAACAGGGGCTTTCGCAGAGTGCCGCGTGGCCGATGGCAAGTGCAGCCGTCTGCGCGGGCAGTTTGCTGAGCGGCTGGCTGACAGCGGTGTTCCAGCGCAGCAGGGGACTGCTCTGCGGTGCGATGCAAGGTACACTATTTATTTTATTGCTGCTCGGCTTTGGCCTGTACGCGGGTTTTGCCCCGGCGGAGCAGCAGGTTTTGCGGTTTGCATTGGTATTTCTGTTCGGATGCATGGGCGGCGTTTTCGGAATGCTGCGCACAGAGCGGCGTCATCATTGAGCCTTTGAAATAAAACGGATGCAGGAGGAGCAAAGAAGATGTGGGTCTATCAGGAAGCAGTACAAGTTCCCGTCCCGGCGGAAGCCACGGTCCCAGCATTGCCGGTTGCAGATGAAACGCCCATTGTTTCCACCGAAGCAGAACCCCCAAAGGAGACGTTCGCCATTCCAGTGGTGCAGGATGTTCCTTCGGTCCCAAAGCGGCAGAAGAAAAGCTTTCACGCCAGCAGAGACTGCATCCTGCTGGCCGCAGCGTATCTGTTCGGGACGTTCCTTTCCGGGGTCCTGTCCGCCCTGTGCAGCGCCGGAGAGACCGAAACGCTGGGAGCCTATCTTGGATATTGGCGGGAGTTGTTTTCGGTCGGCAGCACCGCAGAAATTGCCGGATTGTTTCGGACGGAATTTCTGACCGCATCCGGCGCACTTCTTGTCTTATTGCTCCTCGGCCTGTCCGCGCTTGGCGCACTTCCAATTTTCTGCTTCATGATGCTCTATGGAGCGGGGACGGGGCTGCTCTCGTTCCAGCTTCTCGCGGACCTGAAACTGCGGGCATTGCTGGCCTACGCAATGGCTTCCGGCATCCCGAATGCGCTGGCCGCCGGGTGCTTCTGTATGTTCGGCGCAGCGGCTTTGCAAATCAGCGAGAAGATCCGTGCGGCTTCGTTTGGCAGAACCGGTGTCTCCGCAGGAGCAGAAACTCTGGTCGGACAGTTTGTTCGGGCATTGTTTTTGCTGCTTCCGCTCTGCGGGGCCGCAACCGGAATGCTGTATCTGTGCAGCCAGCTAAAATTTTTTGAATAAGTTTGCAGAAAATGCAAAAACATATCTTGACAGTTCCCGGCTTTTGTGATAAACTAATCCACGTTGCAGAACTCAATCAAATCTGCTACTGTGGCTCAGCCGGTAGAGCAGCTCACTCGTAATGAGCAGGTCGTCCGTTCGAATCGGATCAGTAGCTCCAAAAATCCTACGAATTTACGTTAAAAACGTAGAAATTCGTAGGATTTTTTCTCGTTTAAGGGCTTTGACTTCAGAAAAACCGCAACAAAAACCGCAACATTGACTCACAAAAAAGGCGGAATTTCTCCTCTGAAGAAGGAAAAAATCGAAAGCAAAGCAGGGAAGTCCCTTAATTATCGAGCAAGTGGATTTTTCAAACCAGCTTCGTTGTTCTACGCATTTATCCACTTGCAGAAAGTCTCGAAATTTGCTATACTAATTTTGCCAGATAATGGCATAAGATAAAGCCCTGAGGTTATCAATCAATACACGTTGACATTCCCTTAACACCAACCCTCAGTTTTATGACGCAGAAAACCGCCCCACGGTCCGGAGTGCATCCGAGACGGTGGGGCGGTTGTGTTATCCTACCATTTCGTTGGCGTCAACGGAATGGTTAGTTTTTGTCCTTCAGGCGGTTATAGGTTTTGTCCGCCTCGATGGCGGCATTGGTGAAGCTGTTGTTGTACCACCAACCGGCCAGAGCAGCGCCGATGGTAAAGCCGGTGGAGATCAGCTGCTCCAACTCAGACGACTCGATCGGCAGCACGCTGTGGCCGGTGGCGCTGAGGAGCTGATTGACGAGAGCCAGCGCCAGAGCGGCGGTGCGTGCAATGGTAGCGGCGGAAACTTTGTTGGTGGGCTTTTCGTAGATGTGTGCATTCATGGTTTAGTTCCTTTCCTTTTCGTTTTCTTCGAGGTCGGCAAGGCGGTGATTGACCACCTTGATTTGTTCTTCGAGGACCGGGACTCGGCGGGCGAAGTTGTTATGCTCCCGCACTTCACGGGTCAGCTCCTCGAGTTTGGTGTCGGTCACGGCCTGACTGCGGCTATTGGCAATCAGAACGCCGATCAGCGTCACCGCGCCAGTGATGGCGGCCGCAAGAATCGTCTCCATCAGCTGCCCTCCTTGACCTGAGTTAGCCCCGCTCGCTTGATGATGGCCGGATAATCCTTGTAGGCGTGGCTCAGGTCCACACCCTTGCTCACGCCGGGAATTTTGCCCTCGTTGGTGTACTGCCACATGCCATACGAAAAATCAGTGGCGGGCTTGATATTGCGGTATGCCGCCAGCCAGACGTCGTAAGGCTTGAGGGCCGCGCCGGTCATGTACAGGTAAGTGCGGCCAAAATACAGGCCGGTGTAGAGGATGGCATACACACCCCAGCTCTCGACCGTGCTCAGGCAGTAGGCCGCGAGGTCGGTGAGCTTGTCTTTGCCGATCACCGTTTGGCCGAGGTCCTCGATGTCCACGGCCACGGGGAGCTGCAGGGTCTTGCCGATCAGCGCCTTGCGCAAGAACGCCAGTTCTGCGTTGGCCTGAGCTTTGGTCATGGCCTTAAAGTAGCCATACACGCCCACTGGAATGCCCAAACGGGTGCACTCTGCATAGTTGCGCTCGAACTGCGGGTCGAGGTAGGGCTTGCTGGGGTTGTCACCGGAGCTGTTGCCCATCGCCCGCAGCATGACCCCATCGACCTTGCCGCTGGCCTTGACCTTGGCCCAGTCGATTTTCCCCTGCCAGCGGGACACGTCCATGATTTCCATTTTACTTCATCCTTTCTGCTTATTGCTTTGTGATCGTGATCGTCGCCGTCTCCACGCCGTCGGCTGTTGCGGTCACCGTCAGGCTGCCCGCCTTTCCATCATGCCGACGGTGCATTCTCAGCGTTCGAAATGACGCCGTAGAACTCGCTGGATGTCTTGGAGATATCGATGTCGCTGAACTTGGTGTTATAGTTGCCCGGGACTTCCGCTCCAAGGACTTTATACTTTGCATTCCCGTTGGAGTCCGCACAGAACACGACACCCTGCAAGTCACTGGGCCATGTCTCGCCATTGATGTACCATTTCAGATTGAGAACAAATGCAGTCATATTGGCTGCGATCGGCACAAATCCCTTGTGGTAGGTGTCGATGTAGCAGTCGGAGAAGCGGCAGTTCGTGGACCGCAGCTTGGCAAAGATGGTGTCTTGCAGCAATTCCTTGCGGTTCGAGCTGTTGTCGAAGTCGTAGCACCACGCATGGATGTTGTGG
>OLGM01000234.1_pt1 | contig 40567 bp, 34 predicted proteins | sample 1606001 | NCBI WGS metagenome assembly OLGM01 (sample SAMN03283294) | human gut metagenome | biome: human-associated habitat; material: feces | host: Homo sapiens | place: Peru | collected 2012
GGTCAGGTTGCTGGTGCTGGACAGCATGATCAACTGCATGAAGTAGTCGTTCCAGCTGTTGATGAAGGTGAAGATAGCCAGTGCGCCGATGCCCGGTTTGACCATCGGGAGAACGATGCTGATAAAGGTCTTTGCTTCGCTTGCACCGTCGATGCGGGCAGCTTCCAGCATCTCGGTGGGGATGCCCTCACTGAACTGCTTCATCAGGAACACGCCGAAGGGCCAGCCGACGATGGGGAAGATGACCGCCCAGATGGTGTTGTAGAGATTTAGGGAGCTCATCTCACGCAGCAGGGGGATCAGGATGACCTGCTTAGGCAGAGCCATGGCGCAGACGATCAGGGTGAAGAGCAGCTTCCGGCCGACGAAACGCTTTTTTGCCAGCGCATAGCCAGCCATGGCGGCGGTGATGCAGGTGAGGATCATGGACATGACGGCCATGAACACGGTGTTGATCATCCAGCGCAGAGCGGCCGGAGCCGTGGGGCCGACCGAGAAGTAGATGGGTTCGCCGTCAGCGCTGAAGTGTGCGCTGAAGGGGACCGCCAGCTGCCACAGTGGAGCACTCTTGCCCGCGAACAGCTTCTGATAGTTGGTCAGGACCCATTCATGCGGCCACCATTCGGGGGTGGTCGAGTTGATGGCAGCACCGGTCTTGAACGAGCCGGTGATGATCCAATACAGCGGGAAAGCGAACAGCACGGCTACGATGCTGATGAAGATCAGCGTCAGGATGGTATAGGCGCTGGCTTTCTTGAGCTTACTGGGATGCCGCTTCAGCGGCTTTTGCTTGGTTGCAGTTGCACTCATTGTCGCACACCTCCTTAATTATCCTGATTGCCCAGCTTGAACTGGATGGCGGACAGGATCGCGATGATCACAGCCAGAACAACACCCATCGCGTTGCCGTAGCCGTAGCGGTACAGCTTGAACGCCGTGTAGTAGATGTAGTACATGATGGTGTCGGTGCTGTGGTTGGGGCCGCCGGAAGTCAGCAGCTGGATCAGTGCAAAGCACTGGAAGGAGTTGATGGTGGTAATGACCAGAATGTAGAGAGTAGTGGGCATGATGGCGGGCCACTTGATCTTCCAGAACGCCTGAAAATCGTTGGCGCCGTCCACTTCGGCCGCTTCCACGATGGACTGATCGACATTGCCCAGTGCGGAAACATACAGAACGATGGGCTGGCCGACCGAGGTGGTCAGCAGGATCAGGATGATGCAGCCCAGAGCGAACCGCTCATCGCCCAGCCAGTTGATATTCTTATCGATCAGGCCGAGGCTCTTGCCCAGATAGTTGAAGATGCCGTAATAGTTGTTGTACATCCACTTCCAGACGACGGTGACGGCGACGGAACCGGTGACAACGGGGAGGTAGAACACGCAGCGGAACAGGCTCGTGGCCCACTCCGGAATGTCAACGATGGCCGAGCTGACCCACAGCGAGAACGCGCAGGTGACAGGCACAGAGACGATGACGATGATGAAGGTGTTCTTCAATGCGCCAATGAAAATGGGGTCGGCAAAGAGTTCTTTGTAGTTCGCAAGTCCGACAAAAATGTCGGCGCGGTTCATGGTGGAATCAAAGAAGCTCGTGACCACGCACAAAACCATGGGATAGATGACGAATCCCACGAAGAAGATCAGGCTCGGCAGAAGGAAGATATAAGATGCGATGGTCTCCTGCCGGACCAGTGCGCGGCTGCGCTTCGGCTCTTTGATCGATGCAGTCTTTGCAGCCAAGAAAATCACCAATCCTTTCGAGATGCTTGGTTCCCGACAGCGCTTTTTGCAAAAGAATTGCCCCTCCCTCGCCGGGATTTTCGAGGAAGGGGCAAGGTCTATAACATTAAGATGCTCGATTTACAGGGGGCGCTTATGCCTCAGCGGCAGCAGCGGCATTTGCGTTCTCCACGAAGGTGGCAACGGCAGTCTCGACCGGCTCGCCCGTGCCAACGCGCTGGAGCATGTTCCACCACTCGGTACGAGCAGTTGCCCAGCCCGGAGTGATCTGATAGTAGTCGCCCAGATAGGACATGAACTTGGTGTACTCGCTCATGATCTCGTTGCCAGCGTAGATGTCGCCGACGCTCTCACGAACGGGGAAGTAGGTGGAAGCCAGAACGCTTGCGGCCACCTGATCGGGGTCGGCAGCGATGAAGTCGATAAAGGTCTTAGCAGCCTCGATCTTGGCCTCGTCGCCGTTATCGAAGATGCCGAAGCCCCAGATACCGCCGCACAGCTTGGGATCGCCGCTTTCGGTGGGGAAGGCCATGGGGAAGATCTCGTCGCCATCGTTGGTCAGGCCGGCGTCATTGTTGTCGGAGTTCAGCTGCTGAGCGATGTTCCAGCAGAAAGCCATCTGTAGCGTGCCGTTGCGGAACAGGGTGATCTCCTCGCCGCCATTGATGGAAGCATCGAAGTTGATGCCGTCTGCATCGTACAGAGCCTGAATGGCCTTGATGTTCTCGGGGGAGTCAGCGGTGTACTTGGTGTGAGCTGCATCGGTGAACGTGCCGCCGTACATGTTGTTGATGATGGCGCGCGTGCCCTGGTCACCGCCCTGACCGCTGCAGTAGATGGCTGCGACGTTATCATAGCCGCCCTTGTACAGTGCGTCAACGGTCTTGAGGAAGCCGTCGGTGCTCCAAGTATGCTTGTCGGTATCGATGTACTGGTCTGCGCCGACTTCCTTGACCTTGGTCATGTTGACGGCCATGCAGTGTGCGGTCATGCACAGGGGATATTCATAATAGTTGCCGGCGTCGTCCTTGCAGGCGGACTCGACAGAAGCGTAGATATCTTTCTTGGCATCGGCGGTCCACAGATCGTTCAGGGGAGCCATGACGCCCTTCTTGCCCCAGTTTGCAACCAGACGCTCGGGACCTTCCATGACCAGATCGGGTGCGCTGCCGCCTTCGATCGCGGTGTTGACCTGATCGTCGCCGTTGGTGTAGTCCAGATACTCGACGGTGACCTTGATGTCAGGATACTTTGCGTTGAAGCTGGAGATCAGTTCCTGAACCGTCTCGTCCTTGCCCCAGCCGCCGATGGGGTATGTCCACAGCTTGATGTTTGCGCCAGCGGAAGCAGCGGTGCTGGATGCAGCTGCGGAAGATGCAGCGGTAGAAGAAGCGGTGCTGGAAGAGCTGCCGCCGCATGCGGCCAGTGCGCCCGCTGCGCCGAGGATGCCGGCAGCCTTCAGAAAGGAGCGACGAGAGATGCAGTTTTTCATAACGAAATTCTCCTTGCAATTCATCAAATATGTTTGCGGCTTTCGTGTCGAGCCGCTGTTGTTGGTTTTATTATAGAAAAATATTTTCATTTTGTCTATCGGGGCATTGCACAATTCTGAAAAAAGTTTCTTGTTCAGAACTACCAAATTGAGCGAATAGTGCGACTGTTTTGCTAGAAAATAACAAAATTTTAGTGATTGTATCTATTTTGTAACTATTGAGAAACAAAAACTTTTCCGGCAGATGAAAACGATTTTCAAGACAAAATGGACCGAAAAGTTGCGATTTTGAAAAGGATTTTCATAAATGAGTCGTACTTTTCTCAAAAAATTGGACGCTCTGCACAGAAAACGGCCCGGATTTGTGGCAAAAGCCCCTCTTGCCAACGGGGGAAGATTCTTTTATACTTTCTAACAGAGCATCCCGACAATGGTGTCGGCGGACTGTGCAGCGGACAGCGTCGGGAAGGAGTAGGAGAGAGGAAACAACATGTCTACAAATTTCTGGGACCTGCTGCATCAGCGGCAGGACGAGCTGACCAAATCCGGACGGATGGTGGCAGATTACCTCATCCATCACGCCGACGAGGCGCAGTACCTTTCGATCTCATCGCTGGCAAGGGAGTGCAAGGTGGCGGAAGCGACGGTGTTCCGCTTCTGCCGCGCGCTGGGCTTTGAGGGCTACCACGAAATGCGCATCGCGCTGGCACAGGCTAACGCGACGGCGGCGCTGGTCAATCAGCAGGAGCCGGAACCGGGCGCGACCACCGCGACCCTCTGTGAACACGCCAGTGCGCTGTTCCTCACAGCCATCAACGGCACGCAGAACGCTCTTTCGCCGGATGCTGTGGACTGTGCCGTGGACCTTCTGCGGGCGGCCAAGCAGGTGTTCTGTCTGGGACAGGGCGGCAGCATGCTGCTGGCCAATGACATCTGCGCCCGCTTTTCGAGCCTGTCCAATAAATTCCGCACGGCGGGAGACAGCCACTTGCAGCTCCTTTCGGCCAGTCTGATGACCCCCGAAGATGTGGTGTTGTTCGTATCCTACTCGGGTGCGACCCGCGATATGATGGAAACGCTGCGCACCGCCAAGGCGTCCGGCGCAAAGATCATCCTGCTGACCCATTATGAAGATTCACCGGGTGCATCGCTGGCCGATGTCGTGCTGCTCTGCGGCGCACAGGAAAGCCCGCTGGATTCCGGCAGCATTCCCATCAAGGTGGCGGTCCTCTATGTCGCCGAAGTGCTCCTGCTCCGCTATATGCTGGACGACCCCCAGCAGACCAACGACGCGCAGGACCGCACCAGCGAAGCGGTGGCGATCAAACTTCTCTAAACAACGAAAGCTCCTCGTGCAGAGGAGCTTTTTTGCTGCATATTCTGTGGGTTCCTGAATACCATAGTCCTGAGAAGCCCTGAAAACGCAGTTGGGGACGGGAGGAGAGCATTTTGGAAAAACAGGAACGTCTGGAAGCGACTGTCTGCCGCGAGATCGGTGCACGCACCGGCGGCGAGATCCTGATCGGCGTGGTCGGTCCGGTCCGGACCGGAAAAAGCACGCTCATCAAACAATTTATGGAGCAGCTGGTTCTGCCCGCCCTGACCGATGAGGATGCGCGGCGGCGTGCCCGGGACGAGCTGCCGCAGTCGGCGGCGGGGCGCACTATCATGACGACCGAGCCGAAATTCATCCCGGAAACGGCGGTCCCGCTGCAGTTAGAGGGCGGGGGCGAGTGCAGCATCCGGCTCATCGATTGTGTGGGGTACATGGTGGAAGGGGCCATGGGGCACGAGGAGAACGAGAAGCCCCGGATGGTCAAAAGCCCGTGGTTCGACGAGGCGATCCCGTTCGATCTCGCGGCGGAGACCGGGACACGGAAAGTCATCCGGGACCATTCGACCATCGGCATCGTCGTCACCACCGATGGGACCATCAGTGAGATTCCGCGCGAGAACTATCTGCCCGCTGAAAAACGGGTGGTCGAGGAACTGGAAGCACTGGGCAAGCCGTTCGTGGTCCTGCTCAACAGCACCCATCCGGAAGCGCCGGAGACCCGGGCGCTGGCAGAGAAGATGGAGCAGAAATATGGGCGGAGCGTCCTGCCAGTGAACTGTCTTGACCTCGACCGGTCGGCGCTGCATGAAATTTTGCAGCGGGTCTTATATGAATTTCCGGTCCGGGAGCTGGATTTTGCCATTCCGCGCTGGGTGACCATGCTGGACCGGGGCCACTGGCTGCAAACCGAAATCTACACGGCCGCGATGGATTTTTCGGAGAAAATTTCCCGGATGAAGGATGTTCCGGCCCAGAACAGCGCCGGGGCGCTGGGCAGCGATTCGGTGGAAAGCTCGACCCTGAGCGGGATGAACCTTTCCGACGGCGTGGTGCGGGTGACCGTTCTGCTCAAGCCGGAGGTGTTCTACCGGGTCCTCAGCGAACAGACCGGGCTTGCCATCGGTGACGAAGCGGGCCTGATGCCCTGCATCATCGAGCTTTCCAAGGCAAAGCGCGAATACGAAAAGATCCGCAGCGCCTTGGAACAGGTGGAAGCGACCGGTTACGGCATCGTGATGCCGACCATCGATGAACTTTCGCTCGAAGAGCCGGAGATCATCCGGCAGGGCGGGCGGTACGGCGTCCGGCTGGAAGCGAGTGCACCATCCATCCATATGCTGAAAGCGGTCATCCGCACCGAGATCAACCCCATCGTGGGGACCGAAAAGCAGAGCGAGGACCTTGTACAGAGCCTTTTGGGAGATTTTGAGTCGGACCCGGAACGGCTGTGGGAGTCCAATATTTTCGGGAAGAGCCTTCACGAACTGGTCAACGAGGGACTGCAGAACAAGCTGCTCCACATGCCGCAGGAAGCGCGGGGCCGCTTGCAGGACACCTTGGAAAAAGTCATCAACGATGGATGCAGCGGCCTGATCTGTATCCTGCTGTAACGCAAAGCGCACCTCTCTGCCGGGAAGATTCCCGGACGAAGAGGTGCGCTTTTTGTGATTTATCGAAGGCCGTATTCGGCGAGACAATGGGAAAAACCATCGATGGTGGAAGAAAACTGGATGCCGTGGGCAGCGGCTTTGCTGCCGTCCATCTGAAGGTTCCGCTTCCAGTCGGTGACCTCGATCGAAACAGAGATGCCGAGAAGGGAAGCGAACTGCTGGGCCGTCTCGACCATGTTCCGGTCATTTCCGCTGCCGAAATTGTAGACGCCGCCGGGAAGCGAGAGCGCAGGATACAGCTGCTCGATGATCTCCCGCACAAAGCTGATGCCGCGGTGGTCGTTTCGGGAAAAAGTGACGGGCGTTCCCTGCAGCGCGGCCCGCAGAAGGTTCAGCGGAAGATTTCCCCGGATGGGCAGGTTCCAGCTGGGAAGATCGTACATCCATGGAACGCGCAACAAAACTGCATCGGGAAGAAGATCGAGCACCCGCTGTTCAGCTTCGAGCTTGTGCCGCCCGTAAACGTTGGCAGGGGAGAGCGCAAGCGTCTCCGGCAGCGGGCCGTCCTGCTCCGTCCCGGCATAGACCTGATCGGAACTGAACGCGGCCAGCTTTGCCCCTGCGGCAGAAGCGCCCTCGGCCATCCAGACCGGAACTTCTACGTTGGCGCGATAGGATTCCTCCGGGTGCTGCTGGCAGAAACCGGTATCGGACAGCGCCGCCAGATGGAGCACGGCGTCAGGCTGTTCCTGCTCAATGAACCGCAGGATGTCGTCCCGCGAAGCGCGGGCCAGAAAGCCGCGCGGAAAGGTGGAAAATTCGGCTTTGCCGTTCCACTGTTGAAGCACGCGCGCACCTACAAAGCCGCCCGCGCCGGAAATGAGGATTTTTTGCATGGCTGTGGTTACTCCTTTTTGGCATCACGGGCGGCCCGGACATTCTCACAGAGGGCCTGATAAGTCTCGTGGCTGACAACGGCAAGGCTCGTGCCGGGTTCGGTGATCCAGATCGGCGTTCCGGACACCGCAGCGGCTGGGGATTCAGTGCACCAAAAACAGTTCGATGACGAACACCACCGCGCAGCACGCCACCGACACCTGAAACAGGCTGGCGCCGAACCATGCGGCGGCGATGCCGACCACCAGCGCCACCGCGCCCGCGACGGGGCTTTGGGTCGCGTTGACGATGGCCGGGAAGGTCATGACCGCCAGCGTCACATACGGAACATAATAAAGGAACGACTGGATGAACTGATTTTTGATGGGTTTGCGGATGAGGGTCAGCGGCAGAACGCGGATCGCATAGGAGACGGCCGCCATGACCGCGATGTAGACCCAGTTGTTGTATGTCATTGTTCTGCCTCCTCATTCTGCAGCTTGACCGGGAACAGGATCGCCGCACCGCAGGAGATGAGCACCGTCAGCAGGATGGTGCGCGTGCCGTCCGACAGCGAAGCGATGCCCGGGAGATAGTTACAGGCGAAGCTGAGGGCAAAGCTCAGCATGACCAGCACGGCAACGACCTTGTTTTTCCGTGCCGGCGGGATGATGATGGCGAGGAACATGCCGTACAGCGCCACGCTGAGGGCGCTGACCGCCCGCAGGGGCAGCAGATTGCCCGCCACGATGCCCAGCGCCGTGCCCATGGCCCACGCGGGAGCGGCCAGCGTGATCGCGCCGTAGGTATAGAACGGGTTCAGGTATCCGGGCCGTGCGATGGTGATGCCGAACAGTTCATCGGTCACGTCGTAGCCGATGATGAGCCGATGGAAGAACGGCGTGCCGGGGGCGAACCGCTGAGCCAGCGCACAGCTCATCAGCAGATACCGCGCGTTGGCGATGAGGGTGATGATGGCGACTTCCACATAGGTGGCCCCGGCGGCGATCAGAGAGAATGCGGCATACTCGCCGGCAGAAGCATTGTTGAACAGGCTGGCGATAAATCCCTGCAGCGGGGTCAGGCCGGCGGTGCGGGCCGCAATACCCAGCGAAAATGAGACGGCAAAATAGCCCAATGCGATGGGCACGCCGTCCCGCATCCCTTCGCAGAACACCTTTCGGCTGAATGCGTAGGGCTTGGTTGCAGTTTCCATTGAGTTTCAAACTCCTTTCCTACTTCAAGACACAAAGATAATTATAGCACACTCTTTGGGCGTTGACAAAAGAAAATACCTCAGCTTCCGACAAGAAAGCTGAGGTGTTTTCATAAGGAGAGGGGCGTTAATCCACAACGTCCTCGAACTGGCTGTTGTAGAGGTCGGCGTAGAAGCCGCCCTTTTCGATCAGCTGGTCGTGCGTGCCCTGCTCTACGATGTCGCCCTCCCGCATCACGAGGATGAGGTCGGAGTCCTTGATGGTGGACAGGCGGTGCGCGATGACGAAGCTGGTGCGGCCCTGCATCAGGCGGTCCATCGCGGTCTGGATGCGCTGCTCGGTGCGGGTATCGACGCTGCTGGTGGCCTCGTCGAGGATGAGGATGCGGTTGTCGGCCAGAATGGCGCGGGCGATGGTCAGCAGCTGTTTCTGGCCCTGACTGACATTGGAAGCGTCCTCGTTCAGCTCCATCTGGTAGCCGCCGGGAAGGGTGCGGATAAAATGGTCGGCGTTCGCGGCCTTGGCGGCGGCGATGACTTCTTCATCGGTGGCATCCAAGCGGCCATAGCGGATGTTCTCCATGATGGTCCCCTTGAACAGCCAAGTGTCCTGCAGCACCATGCCGAAGCCCTCGCGCAGGGCGCTGCGGTCGAAGTCGCGGATGTCGTGGCCGTTCAGGGTGATGGAACCGGCGTTGACATCGTAGAACCGCATGAGCAGCTTGACCATGGTGGTCTTGCCCGCGCCGGTGGGGCCGACGATGGCGACCTTCTCGCCCGGGTTGACGGTGCAGCTGAAATCGTGGATGATGGTCTTTTCGGGCACATAGCCGAACTTGACGTGGTCAAAGGTGACCTGACCATCGATGGTGGAAGCGTCTGCACGGCGGGTGGGATCAGCAAGCTGGTCCTCTTCCGGCTCATTCAGGAACTCGAACACGCGCTCGGCGGCAGCGGCCATGCTCTGCAGCATGTTGGATACCTGTGCAAGCTGCTGGATGGGCTGGGTGAAGTTCCTGACATACTGGATAAAGGCCTGAATGTCGCCGATGGTGATGGTCCCATTGGCGGCAAAGATGCTGCCGACGATGGCGACAGCCACATAGCCGAGGTTGCCCACAAAGTTCATGATGGGCTGCATCAGGCCGGAGAGAAACTGGCTCTTCCATGCAGATTCATAGAGCTTGTCGTTGGCGGCGTTGAAGTCGGCGAGGACGGTGGCTTCGCGGTTGAACGCCTTGATGACGTTGTGGCCGGAATAGACCTCTTCGACCTGACCGTTCACGACGCCCAGCGTGGCCTGCTGGGCCTTGAAGTATTTCTGGCTGAACTTGACCACCAGCAGCACCAGCGCCAGCGAAACGGGCAGGATGAGCAGGGCGATGAGGGTCATCTTGGGGCTGATGGACAGCATCATGATGAGCACGCCGATCATCGTGGTCACACTGGTGATGAGCTGGGTGACGCTCTGGTTCAGGCTCTGGCCGAGGGTGTCCACATCGTTGGTGATGCGGGACAGCACCTCGCCGACGGTGCGCTTTTCAAAGTAGGCGAGGGGAAGGCGGTTGATCTTTTCGCTGATCTGGCGGCGGAAGTCATAGCAGACTTTCTGCGAAAGGCCGGTCATCAGCCAGCCCTGAATGAAGCTGAACGCCGCCGAGCAGAGGTACATGGCCAGCAGGATCAGCAGGATCTTGCCGATATAGCCGAAGTCGATGCTGCCGACGCCGCGCAGTTTGGCGATCCAGCCGGTAGCGAGGGCGGTGGTGGCTTTGGCCAGAATTTTCGGGCCGGCGATGTTGAAGATGGTGGAGAGGATCGCGAACACGATGACGACGATGAGCGAAATTTTATAGGCGCTCATGGCGCGGACCAGCTGCAGCAGCGTGCCCTTGAAGTCTTTTGCGCGTTCCGTCGTCTGACGTCCGGGTCTTGGCATATCACTCACCCTCCTTTCCGTTGTTCAGGTCTTTCAGGTCCAGTTCCTTCTGGCTCAGCTGGCTGCGTGCGATCTCCTGATATTCGGGACAGGTGGCCATCAGCTGGGCGTGCGTGCCTTTGCCGACCAGACGGCCCTCGTCCAGAACGAGGATCTGGTTGGCATGGAGAACGGTGGAGATGCGCTGTGCCACGATGATGACGGTGGCGTTGTCCGTCTCAGCCTTCAGGGCGCGGCGCAGGGTGACGTCGGTCTTGTAGTCCAGCGCCGAGAAGCTGTCGTCGAACAGGTAGATGCGCGGATTTTTGGCGATGGCACGCGCGATGGAAAGACGCTGCTTCTGGCCGCCGGAGACGTTGGAGCCGCCCTGTGCGATGGGGCTTTCGTAGCCCTCAGGCTTGGCATCGATGAACTCTGTGGCCTGTGCGATGGAAGCGGCCTTTTTCATGTCGGCATCCGAGATGTGCTCGCCGCCGAACTTCAGGTTGCTCTCGATCGTGCCGCTGAACAGCACGCCCTTCTGCGGGACATAGCCGAGCAGATCGTGGAGCGTCTCCTGCGGCATGTTGCGGACGTCGATGCCGTCCACAGTGACCTTGCCGCCGGTGACGTCATAGAAGCGGGGGATGAGGTTGAGCAGGGTGGATTTTCCGCAGCCGGTGGAACCGATGATGGCGGTCGTCTGACCCGGCTGGGCCGTAAAGCTGATGTGCTCCAGCGCGTCGCTGTCGGCGCCCGGAAAACGGAAGCTCACATCCTCGAACTGCACGACGCCGTTCCAGTTCTTGCGCTCCAGCGCGGGCTTTGCCGCGGCTTCGTCGGGGTCGTGGATAGTGGCCTTGGTGCGGCAGACCTCGTCGATACGGTCTGCGGCCACACCGGCGCGGGGCAGCATGACGGCGACCATGGCCAGCATCAGGAAGGACATGACGATCTGCATGGTGTAGGTGATGAATGCGATCATCTCACCGACCTGCATGTTTCCGGCGTCGATGGCTTTGCCGCCGAACCAGACGATGAGCAAGCTGGTCCCGTTCATGATGAGGGTCATGAAGGGCATCATGGCGACCATGGTGCGGTTGGTGAACAGCTGGGTCCCCATCAGTTCCTTGCTGGCCTTGTCGAACCGCTGCTCCTCAAATTTTTCGCGGCTGAACGCACGAATGGGCATCACGCCGGTCAAAATTTCGCGGCTGACGAGGTTCAGCTGATCCACCAGCGTCTGCATGATCTTGAATTTCGGCATGGCGACGTTCATCAGGAACACGATCAGGCAGAGCAGAAGCACGACGTCCAGCACGATGATCCATGCAAGACCGGTATTGCCCTGCACCACATGCAGCACGCCGCCGATGCCCAGAATGGGCGCGTAAGCCACCATGCGCAGCAGGATGACGCAGACGAACTGCACCTGCTGGATGTCGTTGGTGGTGCGGGTGATGAGGGACGCTGTGGAGAAGTTCTCAATCTCAGCGTTGGAGAAATGGATGACCGAAGAGAACGTCTCGCGGCGCAGGTCGCGGCCGATGGAAGCCGACACGCGGGATGCGATCAGGCCCACCAGAATGGCGACGGCCACCATCAGCAGGGTCAGGCCCAGCATCTGCCCGCCGACCCGGTAGAGGTAGCGCATTTGGACGTCATGGGCGACGCCCTGTGCTTCGTATTCCAAGCTGACCAGCAGCGCGGCCTGACTTGCCATGCTGGAAAGGGTCGTTTCGTCGATCTGTTCCATGGCGCTGGCCAGCTGCTGCTGAACGACCTCGCGGGAGAACCCGGGCATCTGAGTCATGGCTGCGAACTGAGCGCAGACGGCATCCAGATCGTCGGAAGTCGGGGTGACCGTCTCTTCCGTGGAAGCAGCTGCGCTGGCGTTCTGGGCGGCGGCCATATACAGCACGATATCCGGCGTCGTGACGGCGCTTTCCAGAGCGGTGCGCTCGTCGTCGGTCAGGTTGCTGCGGAGTTTCAGAACGCCGTCATCCTGAAGGTAATATTCGTAGGCGTTCTCGAACGCGGCGGCGTCCTCTTCGCTCATCAAAAGCGAGAGCGCGTCCAGTGTGGAAGAGCGCAGAGTTTCGGGCAGGGGGCTTTCAATGCCGCCCTGCTGGATGCCGGTGTCCACGATCTTGCTCGTGTAGTCCGGCAGGGAAAGGTCGCAGTACGCCTGTACGAACAGCAGCGCCACCACGACAAGACAGGCGGCCCAGTGGCGGGCCAGCTGCTTGAAGATCTTGCCCATGTTAGTTGTCTCCCTTCAATTTGATTTGTTCCGCATTTTCGCTTTCAACAGCGTCCAGCAGAGCATCTTTCAGCTCGAACAGCTGGGCGCGCTGTTCCGGGGTCAAGTGCCGGAACACACGCACAAAATAATCGCTGAGCGCTTCCTCGCACTGGCGGCTGGATGCAAGCCCTTTTTCGGTGGCCCGTACCATCGTTTTGCGGCGGTCGTTCGGGTCGGTGATCCGCTCGATCAGCCCCTCTTGTTCCAGCTGGCGAAGTCCGCGCGAAATGGCGGGCAGCGGCTGTTTGATGGCGGCGGCAAGGTCGGAAACGTAAATGGAACCGTTCTGGCCGTGCGCCTCAATGTTCATCAGCGTCGCTTCCAGCATCATAAAATGGCACTTGGGACAGCGTTCCAGCGACAATTTCATCCCGTGCTTGGCTCCGCGGCTCAGCCGGTGGAGATAATGGAACAGCCCGTAAAGCTCTGGGGCGTTTTCCTGCGGCATGATGGACCTCCTCGTTTGTTGTTGCTTGCAAATACTTAACACATGATAACTATTTGCTGCCGATAATAATATACCCGCTTGCACCGAAATGCAAGCGGGCAGAAATCGCTTTTACAAATTCTTCATAAATGGGCGGGGAAGCGGCTTACTCGTGCAGGGAGCGCTCGTTTTTCAGGCCGTCGCGCATCCCGTGGATGCGGCCCAGCCCGTAGGCCAGCAGGGCGGCGCAGAGCAGATTGAGCCAGCCCATGCGGCTGCTGATGGCCCCGGTACAGCCCGTAATGCCGATCACGATATTTGCCATGCAGAGCAGAAACAGCGTTTTGCCGATCTTGTTCAGGTGCTCTACGCGGGAATCGATGTCGGAGAACATGTTGAACTCGCCCAGCTCGGCCTTGCGGCGGAAGTACGCCCAGTTGACGCAGTTGCCCACGGCTTCTGCGCCCAGCTCTTCCATAAAGCTCTGGAACTTCGGCGAATTGTCGATCATTTCCAGACGGATGATGTATTCGCCCGGTTCGCCTTTTTCGAAAGTGTAGGTGCAGAATCCGGCCTGTGTCAGCGCCCAGCCTTCCTGCGCCATCTCGTTGAGCCAGCGCTCTTCTTTTTCAAACTCCCAGATCCAGAACAGCTTGTGCAGGGTTTTCGTCTCACTCATGACAATTCCTCCTGTAAGATGGTGCGGCCGTTGGCGGCCAGTTCTTCCAGACGGGCCAGCTCCCGCTTGAGGACCGCAAGCCCCGTGTCGGTCAGTTGATATTCCTTTTTGCGGCTCCCGCTCTCAACGGGCAGGAGCTTGATCCAGCCCTTTTCACACAGCGAGTTCAATGCGCCGTACAGCGTCCCGGCGGCAAGCTTGACCCGCCCGCCGGAAAGCTGTTCCGTCTCCTGCATGATGCCATAGCCGTGCTGCGGATGATAGAGCGAAAGCAGGATGTAATAGGTCGATTCGGTCAGTGCAATGTTTTCCATGGGGGTCTCCTTTGTGCAGAGATACGGTGTATCGGGATACTTTGTATCGGTAACCGATATATCGTAACTTCATTATATCGCGTGACGATATAGTTGTCAAGGGGGAACCTCTCAGCTTTGCCTTTGATGCGACAGCTTTTTCGAAGAGCGCGGTTACATGACGAACCTCTCCGTTATCGCTGACGCGATGCCAGCTTGTCCCAAAAGAGCTGTCACACAGTGAACCTCTCAGTCTCGCATTCGCTCGACAGCTCCCCTGATAGGGGAGCCTTTGGCAGGTCGGGCAACCCCTGCTAGACGATTAGAGTTTTATCTTGCGTAAAAAATAGTGCTCCGCTGCCTAGGCAAACGGCATCTAAACTACGCTCTACCAAAGAGATTTCGTTTAGATGCTGTCAGCCAAAACAGCGGAGCACTTCATTTTACGATTTCGAAAAACTCAATTCATCTAGCGGGACCAAAACCGACACGCCAGTGGCTCCCCTGCTAGGGGAGCTGGCATTGCGAAGCAATGACTGAGAGGTTTACTTCTTCAAAAACTTATTATCCACCCAGATGCAGACACATGCGCCGAGGATGGAGATGACAAAGGAGCGGATGCCGCCGGCTGAATGGATGCCGACCAGACCGAACAGGAACTCGCCGACAAAGCTGCCCAGCACGCCCAGAACGGCGTTGCGGGCAAAGGACGTTTCCGTGCCCATGAAGCGGCTTGCAATGTAACCGGCCAGTGCACCCACCAGAATGCCGCTGACGAGCGAGATCACCAGCCCCATGATGGAGAACAGGCCCATCAGGCAGCCGACGAGGGCACAGATGAGAACGATGAGGATCAGAATCGATAATGTGATCATAAGTAAAACCTCCGTTATTTCGATGCGGCCTGTTCGGCGGCATACCGGCAGACATCTTTCAGACAGCACCGCTCGCATTCAGGCTTGCGGGCGTTGCAGACCGCGCGGCCATGCATGACGAACCGATGGCACAGGTCGCTGCCCTCTTCGGGCGGGATGATCTTCCACAAAGCCATTTCGACCTTCTGCGGCTCTTTGATGCCGTCCACAAGGCCGATCTTGTTGCACAGGCGGATACAGTGGGTGTCCGTGACGATGGCGGGTTTGCCGAACACATCCCCCATAATGAGATTGGCGCTTTTCCGGCCCACGCCGGGCAGAGCCAGAAGCTCCTTGAAGGTGGTCGGCACTTTGCAGTCGTACAGGTCGCGCAGGACCCGCATACAGGCGGAAATGTCCCGCGCCTTGCTGTGCCCCAGCCCGCAGGGCTTGACGATGGCTTCGATGTCATCCGGCTCTGCCGCCGCCAGCGCAGCCACGCTGGGATATTTCGCGAACAGGTCCTCGACCACGATATTCACCCGGGCATCGGTGCACTGTGCGGCCAGACGCACGCTGACCAGAAGCTGCCATGCATGGTCGTAATCCAAGGTACAGGCGGCGTCCGGATATTCCTGTTTCAGCCGGTCAATGACCGTGAGCGCCAGCGCTTTTTTGGCAGAAAGGTCCTCTGCCGGTGCAGCTTTGCGCATGAAATCGCCTCGTTTCCTAGAGAGATAGCATGATAATAACATGTTTCGACCCGTTTGTAAATAAAATTTAAGATATCTGAGAATCAGTTTCACAAAAGGCGCTTGTCCTTAGGCAGAAAATGCGCTATACTATAAACAGGAAACTGTCGCAGATAGAGTTGAAGGAGGGAGGATCCGATGAACGAACCGCTGGCGCAGCGTCTGCGCCCCAAAACACTGGCCGAAGTCTGTGGCCAGCAGCATCTGCTGGGTCCGGGGCGGGTGTTCCGCCGGACGATCGAGAGCGGCCGCATCCCGAACATGATCTTTTACGGCCCGTCCGGCACGGGCAAGACCACGGTGGCCCGCATCATTGCCGAGAACAGCGGCATGACGCTGCACAAGCTCAACGGCACGTCCTGCGGCACGGGCGACATCAAGGCGGTGCTCAAGGATATCGGCACATTGGCCGGGGCAGGGGGCATTTTGCTGTATCTGGACGAGATCCAATACCTGAACAAAAAACAGCAGCAGAGCCTTCTGGAATGCATCGAGGACGGCAGCGTGACCCTCATCGCATCCACGACCGAAAACCCGTACTTCTACATCTATAATGCGCTGCTGTCCCGCTGCACGGTGTTCGAGTTCAAATCGCTGTCGGCGGCGGACGTGGAGCGGGGACTGCACAACGCCTTGGCAAAGCTGTCGGAGTCCGAAGGTGTTCCGGTGACGATGGACGACGACGCCTGTGCCTATCTTGCCGAAAGCGCGGGCGGAGACCTGCGCAAGGCGCTGGGCTGTTTGGACTTTGCGGTGACGGCCACCCCGCAGGATGAGCACGGCAAGCACATCGACCTTTCCATGATCGAGCAGGTCACCCGCCGCACCGCCATGCGATACGACAAAGACGGCGATGACCATTACGACATCGTATCGGCGTATCAGAAGTCCATGCGCGGCTCGGACCCCGATGCGGCGCTCCACTATCTGGCCCGTCTGCTGGAAGCCGGGGACCTGCCCTCAGCCTGTCGGCGGCTGATGGTCTGCGCCTGTGAGGACGTGGGACTGGCCTATCCGCAGATCATCCCCATCGTCAAAGCGGCCATCGACGCGGCCAACATGGTGGGTCTGCCCGAAGCGCGGCTCCCGCTGGCGGATGCGGTCATTCTGGTGGCCACCAGCCCGAAATCCAACAGCGCCCACGACGCCATCAATGCCGCCATCGCGGATGTTCAGGCGGGGCGGACCGGCCCCATCCCGCGCCAGCTGCAGAACAAGCACTACGACGGCGAGGATGCACTGGTCAAGGGCCAGAACTACAAATACGCCCACGATTATCCCAATCACTGGGTCGAGCAGCAGTATCTGCCCGATGCCATCAAGAACGTAAAGTATTACACCTTTGGCGAAAACAAGAACGAACAGGCGTCCCGGGCCTACTGGGCACGCATCAAAGGTGAGGACAAGGTATAAAAGGAGAAGAACCATGCGTTATTCCAAACAGCGGGAACTGGTCCTGCAGAAAGTCGAAGAGCTGTGCGACCACCCCACCGCCGAAGAAATTTTTGAAAAAGCCGCGCCGGAATGCCCGGGCCTGAGCCTTGGCACGGTCTACCGCAATCTGAACAGCCTCGTGGAAGCAGGGCGGGTACGCCGCGTTTCCATCCCCGGCCGCGCAGACCGCTTTGACCACACCCTGTGCTGGCACAGCCATCTTTACTGCAATGCCTGTGGAAATGTCGTGGACGCCGATGTGGACGAAAAACAGGTGATGAAGCTGATCAAGCATCAGAAGGGCGTTGTCGAGGACTGCGCTGTGGTCCTGTTCGGTCTGTGCGAGGACTGCGCCCGCAAACAGGCGGGCTGAACGGAAAAATTCGCGCGGACTACTTGCCCTCAGCGCGCAAAGAGGGTATACTAAAAGGAGCTTTTGAAAAATATCGGGCGTTCAGAGCGAACGCCCGCCGCTCAGGAAGGGCTTCTGCGCCCGGAGCGGAGAAGGATGGTTTCATTGGAATACATTGCATTTGAACATAACAACGTGGCGGCGGACTTGGTGCGCAGGGCCTACGACACCCCGCCGCTGGCTTTCGTGCACAGCTACGGCTGCCAGCAGAACGTCAACGACGGCGAACGCATCAAGGGCGTTCTGGTGGACATCGGCTACGGTCTGTGCGACAAGCCCGAGGACGCCGACCTCATCCTCTTCAACACCTGCGCCGTCCGTGAGCACGCCGAACAGCGCGTGTTCGGCAATGTGGGCGCGCTGAAGGGCCTGAAGGAGAAAAAGCCTGGCCTGATGATCGGTCTGTGCGGCTGCATGGCCAATCAGAAGCATGTGGTCGAAAAGCTGCGTCAGAGCTATCCGTATGTGGACCTCGTGTTCGGCGTGGACGGCATCGACACTCTGCCCCAGCTCATCGCGCAGAAGCTGCAAAAGCACAAGCGCGTCCTGATGGAGCCGACCCAGCGCCCGGTCATCGTGGAGAACATCCCCATCCGGCGCGAGAGCGAGTTCCGCGCATGGCTGCCCATCATGTACGGCTGTGACAACTTCTGCACTTACTGCATCGTGCCGTATGTCCGCGGCCGCGAGAAGAGCCGCAAGCCGGGAGACATCCTTGCCGAGTTCCGCGGCCTTGTGGAAGCCGGTTACAAGGAGATCACCCTGCTGGGCCAGAACGTCAACAGCTACGGCAAGGGGCTGGAAGAACAGGTCGATTTCTCCGACCTGCTCAACCTGCTCTGCTCGGTCCCGGGCGATTATCAGATCCGTTTCATGACCAGCCACCCGAAGGATGCCAGCCACAAGCTCATCGATACTATCGCAGCCCAGCCCCATCTGTGCAAGCATCTGCATCTGCCGGTCCAGTGCGGCTCGGACCGTCTGCTGGCCCAGATGAACCGCCACTATACCGTCGAGCAGTACCTCGAGCTGATCGAGTACGCCCGCAAGACCGTTCCCGGCATCACCTTCTCGAGCGACATCATCATCGGCTTCCCCGGTGAGACGGAGGAGGATTTCCTCGGGACCCTCGACCTTGTGAAAAAGGTCGGTTACATGCAGCTGTTCACCTTCATCTATTCCAAGCGCACCGGGACCAAGGCCGCCGAAATGCCGGACCCCACCCCCCGCAAGGAAAAGACGGACCGGATGAGCCGGCTGCTGAAAACACAGGATGAGATCGCGATGGCACTGGTCCGCGGGCAGGTCGGTCAGACCGTCCGTGTCCTCGTGGAGGGCTATGGCCGGAACGAAGGGACCCTGTCCGGCCGGTTGGATAACAACCTGACCGTCGAATTCAAAGCGGACGCCGCCCTGATGGGCAGCTATGCAATGGTGCATCTCACCGATGCCCGTGCCACCGTCCTGCTGGGCGAGCTGGCACAGTAAAAAATAGAAGAATTAAAAGGAGAACATTCTTATGGATTGCATCGACCTCTTTAAGCGTGCCGCTATGGCACTTCAGACCGACCCCCGCTATCTGGCCCTCGATCAGGCCCGCAAGCTCAACGACAACGACGAAGAGCTGCAGAACATGATCGGCGAGTTCAACCTCGCCCGCATGGACCTGAACAACGAGATCGGCAAGACCGAGCGCAGCGATGAGCGCATCTCGGAGCTGAACGAGAAGGTCAACGACCTGTACGGCAAGATCATGGCCGACGAGGGCATGGTCGCCTACAACGAGGCCAAGAAGGACTGCGAGAACCTCGTGAACTATATCGACGCCATCATCAACACCGCGATGAACGGCGGCGACCCCATGACCGTGCAGGAGCCGAGCGCATCCTGCACCGGAAGCTGCTCCACCTGCGGCGGCTGCCACTAAGCATTGAATCGGAAAACGCGGCTGTGCTTGTTGCAAGGCCGCGTTTTCCTTGCAACAGCGGGTTACCCGCTGCAAACCGGAAAAAACACAACGCAGCGTGAGAAAGGTGGACTACCATGGCGGAACTGTCGCCCATGATGCAGCAATATCTTGAGGTTAAAAAACAACACAAAGACGAAATCTTGTTCTACCGCATCGGCGACTTTTACGAGATGTTCTTCGACGATGCCCTGACGGCTTCGCGGGAGCTGGACCTGACGCTGACCGGCAAACAGTGCGGTCAGGAGGAGCGCGCCCCCATGTGCGGCGTGCCTTTCCACAGCTACGAAGGCTATGTGGCACGGCTGATCGCCAAAGGCTACAAGGTCGCCATCTGCGAGCAGGTGGAGGACCCCGCCAAGGCGAAGGGCCTCGTCAAGCGCGATATCATCCGGGTGCTCACGCCGGGAACCATCATCGAGAGCAGTATGCTGCAGGATGATAAAAACAACTACATCGCGAGCATTTTCATCAAAGGGAATGCGGCGGGTCTCTGCTTTGCCGATGTCTCCACCGGCACGGCCCACATTACCGAGCTGAAGCAGGAAAAGATCGTCCCGGCGGTCATCACCGAACTGTGCCGCTACCATCCCAGCGAGGTGCTGATGAACCCCGGCACGCTGGACTGCCGTGAGCTGACCACCTACCTGAAAAAGAACATGCAGTGCTCCGTCGAACTGGTGGAAGAAGAGCGCTATGCGCCGGGTCTGGTGGCCATCGCGCTGGAAAATCAGTTCGGGCGGGAATGGGCGTCCCGGACCGGCATCAGCGAAAAGGGCAATGTCCGTTTCGCGATGGCGGCCCTTCTGGAATACCTGCACGACACCCAGATCAAGGGCGTGGAGCGTCTGAAAACCGTCATCACCTACAACAAGGCGCAGTTCATGCGGCTTTCGCCGGTGACGCGGGCCAATCTGGAACTGACCGAGACGCTGCGCGGCCGCGAAAAGCGCGGAACGCTGCTCTGGGTGCTGGACAAGACCAGCACGGCCATGGGCAAGCGGATGCTCCGCAGCTGGATCGAACAGCCGCTCGTCACCAGTGAGGCCATCAACCAGCGCTTGAACGCCGTGGAGAGCTTGGTCAAACAGACCGTCCAGCGCGGCGACCTGACCGAGGAACTGCACTACATCTCCGACCTCGAGCGAATGATGACCCGTACGGTCTACGGCTCTGCGACCCCGAAAGAAATTTACGCCATGGCGCAGACTTGTGACCGTCTGCCCGGACTGCGCCAGCAGGCCGAGAGCTGCAGCTGCCCGGAACTTTCCGAGCTGGCGGCGCAGATCGACCCGCTGACCGACATCAAAGAAAAAATTTATGCCGCGGTGGACCCTGAAGCGCCCTCGACCCTGAAGGACGGCGGCGTCATCGCGAAGGGTTACCATGCCGAGGTGGACGAACTGCGCTCCATCCGCGACAACACCAAGGGCGTTCTGGCCCAGCTGGAAACCCGTCTGCGGCAGGAGACCGGCATCCCGAAGCTGAAAATTGGTTACAACCATGTGTTCGGCTACTTCATCGAGGTCAGCAACGCCTATAAAAACATGGTCCCGGAGACGTACATCCGGAAGCAGACCCTTACCAGCGGTGAGCGCTACATCACGCAGGAGCTGAAGGAATTGGAAAGCAAGATCCTCGGCGCACATGAGCGGCTCATCGCGCTGGAACACCGCCTGTTTGCGGAACTGCTGGAAGGCATCAGCGCCCAGCTGGACCGCATCCAGCGCACCGCCAACGCCGTGGCCGAGCTGGATGTTCTGGCCGCGCTGGCACAGGTGGCCGCAGAGAACAACTACTGCCGTCCGGTCGTGGACGACAGCGACGAGCTGACCATCGTGGAGGGCCGCCACCCGGTGGTGGAACAGATGCTCAAGGGCAGTCTGTTCGTGCCCAACGACACCACGCTCAACTGCTCCACGGACCGCTGCCTCATCATCACCGGCCCGAACATGGCCGGTAAATCGACGTACATGCGCCAGAACGCTCTGATCGCGCTGATGGCGCAGATCGGCTCCTTCGTCCCGGCAAAAGAATGCCATGTGGGCGTCGTGGATGCCATCTTCACCCGCATCGGCGCTTCGGACGACCTGTCGGCGGGCCAGTCCACCTTCATGGTGGAGATGACCGAGGTGGCCGAAATTCTGAAAAACGCCACTACTAAGAGCCTTGTCATTCTGGACGAGATCGGGCGCGGAACTTCGACGTTCGACGGCATGAGCATCGCCCGCGCTGTGGTCGAGCATATCTCGGACCCGTCCAAGGGGCTGGGCTGCAAGACCCTGTTCGCGACCCACTACCACGAGCTGACCGATCTCGAAGGGGCAGTCGAGGGCGTGAAAAACTACAACATCGCGGTCAAAAAGCGCGGCGAGGATATCACGTTCCTGCGCCGGATCATCCGCGGCCCTGCGGATGACAGCTACGGCATCGAGGTGGCGAAGCTGGCCGGTCTGCCCGGAACGGTCACCCGCCGTGCACACGAGGTCCTGCGGGCGCTCGAAGCCAGCGCTCCCAAGAACAAGGTGGAGCAGATGGACTTCGACGCCCTGCAGGAATACACCTCTCCGGTGGTCCCCAGCGAGGTGCTGGAAAAGCTGGATGCCCTCGATGTGGAAACGCTGACCCCCATCGAAGCGCTGAATTTCCTGTATGAACTCAAAAAGACCCTGAAGGGGAGCCTGAACGGCTGAAAACGAAACGGGGAGGGAACACCTTATGGCAGTCATCCATGTTCTGGATAAGCACACGGCAGAGCTGATCGCGGCGGGCGAGGTCGTCGAGCGGCCCGCGTCGGTGGTCAAGGAGCTTCTGGAAAACGCCATCGATGCCGGTGCAACGCAGATCACCGTCACCATCGAGTCCGGTGGCGTCAAGCTCATTGAGATCAGCGACAACGGGTCCGGCATCGAAGCCGAATACATCCCGACGGCTTTCATCCGCCATGCGACCAGCAAGATTCAGACCGAGGAGGACCTGAACCATATCCACACCCTCGGCTTCCGCGGCGAAGCACTGGCGTCCATCGCCAGCGTGGCGCGGGTGGAAGTGCTCACCCGGACCGAAGCAGACGAATGCGCTTCCGTCTACCGCATCGAGGGCGGCGACAGCTACCCCATCGAGCCGGGAGCGCGCAGTGTCGGCACGACCATTCGGGTGCAGGACCTCTTCTACAACACCCCCGCGCGGATGAAGTTCCTGAAAAAGGATTCCAGCGAGGGGACCTTCGTGGCGGATACCGTGGCCCATGTGGCCCTCAGCCATCCGGAGGTCAGCTTCAAGTTCATCCGTGAGGGAAAACTGCAGTATGTCACCCCCGGTGACGGCCAGCTGCGCAGCGCCGCCTATGCTGTGCTGGGCCGGGAGTTCAGCCGCGACCTCATCGAGCTGGACAACCGCGAGGGCGTCTACCGCGTGTGGGGCCTCATCACCCAGCCGCGCAGCTGCCGCGCCAGCCGCAGCATGCAGTATTTCTACATCAACGGGCGCTATGTCCGCAACCGCACCATGATGGCGGGGATGGAAATGGCCTTTAAGGGCACGACCATGCAGGGCAAGTTCCCGGGCGGCATCCTGCTGCTGGAAATGCCGTCGGACCTCGTGGACGTCAACGTTCATCCGGCCAAGACGGAAGTGCGGTTTGCACGCGAGAACGATATTTTTGATTTAGTCTATCACGCCACCAAGCTGGCACTGGCACAGCCGGGGACCGGAGAGCGCCAGTTCGTGTTCGACGAGCCGAAGGCTCACGAAGCCGCGAAACCGGACGCCGCACCCAAAGACCCCGTGGCCGAAGCGCCGGAACACACCGGCCTTTCGGCCATCATTCCCGGACAGGCCGAGCCGGGAACGCTGGAAGCACACCACGCGCCGGAAGCACCGCGTCCGGCTCCTGCCAAAATGACACAGCCCAGCGTGAAAAAGGCGGAACCGATCCCGGCACGGGACCCGGCCCCGCAGGAGCACAGCTGGACCACCGTTTCGGCCAATGCGCCGCTGACCCCGGAGGTCAGTCTGCACAGCCCGGAACGGCCGGTGGAGCCGCCGAAACCTGAAGAGCCGTCTGCGCCGGAAGCACCAGCGTTCCGGGCCGCTTCCAGCGAAGCACAGCTGGACATCGAGCCGGAGGGCGGAGACCTTCCGCAGGAACAGGACCACATGGCGGCATGGGACCCCCTCCCGCCGCAGAAAGAGGAACCGCAGGACCTGCCCGCTGAGGAGCCGAAAGCGCCGGTGATTCCGGAACAGCTGGGTTTTGACATTCAGCAGGGTCCGGAACCTCTGCATTATGTCGGTGAGCTGTTCCGGACCTACATCCTCGCAGAGCGCGGGGACGAGGTCTGCATCATCGACAAGCACGCGGCCCACGAGCGCCAGCTGTTCGAAAAGCTGGCCGCGAATTACGGCGACGTGCCCAGCCAGCTGTTGTTGGAACCGGTTGTGGTGGAGCTTTCCGCCGAGGAAAAGACTGCCCTGCTTTCCAACGTGACGCTGCTGGAAAGCGCCGGACTGGAGATCGACGATTTCGGCGGCAACACCGTCGTCCTGCGCTCGGTCCCGGCGGATGTGGAGCAGGGGAGCGCGGAGGACCTTTTGGTGGAGTTGGCCGACAAGCTGGCCAAGGGAGGCCGCGACGCTTTGAGCGAACGCACCGAATGGGTCCTGCACTCCATCTCCTGCCGCGCGGCCATCAAAGCGGGCGACCACACCTCGCCGCAGGAATTGATGGCACTGGCCGAGAAAATTTTGTCCGGCGAAGTGCCACCGTTCTGCCCGCACGGACGCCCCTGCGTCCTCAAATTGACCCGAAAGGAGCTGGAAAAGCAGTTTGGCCGGATCGTCTGAAAAAAAACACCCGGTGCTTGCGGTCGTTGGACCGACGGCCACCGGAAAAACGGCGCTGGGCGTCGCGCTGGCCGAGCGCTTTGGCGGTGAGATCATCAGTGCGGATTCCATGCAGCTCTACAAGGGCCTGACGGTCGGGACCGCCAAGGTGACGCCGGAGGAAACACACGGCATCCCGCACCACGCGGTGGACTTTCTAGAACCGGACCAGCCGTTCAGCGTGGCGGATTTCACCGCGCTGGCAAGCCGGCTGGAAGCGGACCTCTCCGCCCGGGGAAAACTGCCCATTCTGGTGGGCGGAACGGGCCTGTATGTGCAGAGCTTCTTATATGGTGTGCGCTTTACCGCCGAAAAAACGCCGGACGGCTTGCGCGAGCAGCTGGCCGCAGAGCTGAAGGAAAAAGGCCCTGCCGCAATGTATGCGGAACTGCAGACCGCAGACCCCGAAGCCGCCGCCGCCATCCATCCGAACAATCAGGTCCGGGTGCTCCGGGCGCTGGAACACTACCGCGCTACCGGCAAAAAGCTCAGCGAGCAGAAAGCGGCGTCGCTCCCGCCGGAAAAGCCCTATCGTTCGCTGATCCTGGGGCTGGACTTCCCGGACCGGGCACAGCTGTACCACCGCATCGACCTGCGGGTGGACCGGATGATGGAGCAGGGGCTTCTGGACGAAGCAAAGCTCGTCTACGACAACCGCGGCCGCTTCAAAACGGCGGCACAGGCCATCGGATATAAGGAATTCTTCCCCTATTTTGCGGGGGAATCGGACGTGGGACCCTGCGTTGAAAAGCTGAAACAGGCGTCCCGCAACTATGCAAAACGCCAGCTGACGTGGTTCCGCCACATGGAAGATGTGGTCTGGCTGGACGCTTCTGCGCCGGACGTGCAGGAGCGCGCCGCTCAGCTGACGAATGAATTTTTGGCGAAAGGATGAGCAGAATGCAGGAAGAACTGCAGGAAAAGCGCACCCTGCCGCAAGCGCTGAAAACGCTGACGGCGGTGATCGTCGGCTTTTTGGCAATGGCGGCACTGTATGTCTTTTATCAGGCGGGGCAGGTCCTGTTCCCGCCGAACACCTATGAGACGGCATTGCTGACCACCGTGGAGGACACTGTGGACGCACAGGGCGTGCTGTTGTTCAGTGAGAGTTATGTGGCCGGGGACGGTACGCTGGGCTACCTTGTGGACGACGGTGAGCGCGTCTCGGCTGGAACAGCCGTCGCGGAGGTGTACAGCGATGCGTCACAGGCCGGTCTGCGCCAGCAGCTGACCCAGATCAACGATCAGATCGAACTGCTTCAGAAGTCGCAGAACACGACCTCCGCCCAGCTGGAAACGCTGCGGAAAGACCGTTCGGCGGCGCTGTATAACCTGATGGATTCGCTGGATCGCTCCAATTATGAGGACACCGCCGACCAGAAGGAGTCGTACCTGCTGGCGCAGAACAAGCTCTGGATCGTGACCGGGGAAGTCGCGAACTTCTCCGATCAGATCGCGTCGCTGGTCCAACAGGCATCCAATGTACAGGCCCAGCTGGGCAACCCCACCCAGATCACGGCCCCGCAGACCGGCTATTTCATCCGCAGCTCCAGTTCCGGGCGGCTCAATGCCGGGATGGAGGACATTCTGGCCCTGAATGCCGTGGACCTCAAAGCCTATCTGGATTCTTCGCCGGAGATCGCACTGGACGGCTGTGCCGGAAAGATCGTTTCCGGGTTCACATGGTATTATGCGGGCATCTGCACCGCCAAGCAGGGCGAAAAGCTGCTGGGAAGCGACGGCAAGCCGCTGAAGGCATCGGTCCAGATCCGCTTCCCGGGGCAGGTGGAAACACCGCTCAAGGCCAAGGTCACCGAAGTGACCCTCGACGAGGAGAGCGGCCTGGCCCGCTTCGTCCTCTCCTGCGAGACGATCAACGGCGATGTGCTCCGCCTGAACAAGGCCGATGCACAGATCATCATCGGCGAGAGCACGGGTCTGCGCATCCGGGCTTCGGCGGTCCACTACCTCAAGGACGACGGCTCGGAGGCCGAGGGGCAGGGCGAGAACTACATCCCCGGCGTCTATGTCAAGTACGGCAATCTGGCCCGCTTCTGCAAGATCGACCCCGTGGACGCCGATCATCCGCAGGTGACAGACGGCGATTATCTCATCGTTTTGCCCAGTGGAACGGCCGGTTCGGTCAGTCAGGTTCGCCTTTATGACGAGATTATCGTCTCTGGACAAAATTTGTATGATGGAAAACTTTTGTAGTTATTGACATCTGCTGCAAAAAATCCGATAATAAGAGAAGCTATTTGCATGTTTGCAAAGTCAGCCAAGGCAGCGCAAGCTGCCCGAATGAAAGGAGCAGTTTCTATGTCTTTTGTGGATAGTCTGAAAAAGGGACTTTTCGGCAGTGAGGACGAATACGACGATCAGTACATCGATGACGGCCCCCAGATGGTGAACAACAACAACGGCATCGGCACGGGAATGGACGACGAGGAGGAAGAACCCGCAGAAGGCGCTTCCAAGAAGAACAAGGTGGTCAACATCCATGCGACCACTCAGCTCAAGGTCGTTCTGGTCAAGCCCGAGCGCTTTGAGGATGCCAGCACCATTGCCGACCATCTGAACAACAAGCGCACGGTCGTGCTGAACCTCGAGTCTACCAACAAGGAAGTTTCCCGCCGTCTGGTCGATTTCCTCTCCGGCGTCGCTTACGCCAACAACGGCCAGATCAAGCGCGTGGCAAACAGCACCTTTATCATTACCCCGTACAACGTCGATATCATGGGCGATCTGCTGGACGAGCTGGAGAACAATGGCGCGTTCTATTGATCCTGCTCCCAGAGCGGTGCGGGGCTTTGTCCCTGCACGCAGCGATGAAGAACGGTATCTCATGCGGCATATCGAGGACCTTGCCCGCACGGCCGAGAGCCGGGGCATCCCGCGCTATTCTGCCTTTTTGAGCGACCGGGAGCAGGACCTTGCCAAGGCCGCGCTGAACCGCGCCGATGTGCCGGAAGCCGACTATCATTTTGAAGGCGGCTGGCCCGGGGCCGAACGCAGACTGCTCTGTCTGGAACCGGAGGACAGCTATCCGGCCAGCCCGCTGTGCTGTGTCCGGCTGGTGTGCAGGGCGCAGAGCGGGGCACAGCTCCCGGCGCACAAGGATTATCTTGGCAGCCTGATGGGGCTGGAGCTTCGGCGGGAAGCGCTGGGCGACATCGTTCTGCCCACGGACCAGCCGGGAACCGCCTATGTGTTCGCGCTGGAACCGGCGGCAGAGCTGATCTGTCAGGAGCTGCATCAGGCGGGCCATACGGAGCTGACGACGGAGCTTCTTCCGCTGGAAGAGCTTCCGGCGTTCCCGCAGGAAGAGCGGAAGCTGCAGACGGCGACCGTCTCTTCGCTGCGGCTGGACGCGGTGCTGGCGGCGATGCTCCATTGCAGCCGCGGCATGGCGGCCGAGCTAGTCACCGCCGGACGGGTGGAGATCAATCATCTGCCCGCCGACAGTGTCCATGCGCCGGTATACGAGGGCGATGTGTTCACCGTGCGGGGCAAAGGCCGCTTTGGGCTGACCGCTCTGCCCGGAAAAAGCAAAAAAGACCGTTCGATCATCGAGTTTTTTCAGTATTAAATGAAAATGGAGGAAACCATTATGCTGACCTCGCAGGATGTGCGCAGCGTCCAATTTGAAAAGAACCTCCGCGGCTACCGCACCGAAGATGTGGACCGCTTTCTGGATAAGGTCGAAGAGCAGCTCAAGCAGGACGACGCTCAGGCGGAAGAACTCCGCAAGCAGATCGCCGACCTGACGGCTGAGAACCAGAAGCTCCACAAGGAAATGGAGAACTACGAAGCAGACGGCGATATGCTGAAAAGCGCGCTGATCAATGCCCAGCGGATGGGCGAGAACGTCATCCGCGAGGCAAATCAGAAGGCAGAAGAGATCCTGCATCGCGCAAATCTGCGCGGTGATGATATTATCCGTGATGCCAACGAGCTGCTGCAAAAGGCCAGTGACCGCGCGGATGAGATCATCAACGAAGCAAACGAAAAGAAACTGGCAGAGGAGCGCGAGTATGACCGCGTTCGTCTGGAAGTGACCCGCTTCAAGTCCGATGTGCTGAATCTGTATCGCAGCCACGTCGAGTCCCTGAGCCGTCTGCCGGAGTTCCAGAAGGAAGAGCCGGCCGCAGAGGAACCCGCCGCCGAAGAGCAGACCGAGCAGGAAGCTGCTGCTCTGACCGAGGAGATCGAACAGGCACAGCCCGAAACGGCGGACGCAGAAGCAGCCGATGCGGACGACGAAGCCGCAGACGACAAGAGCGAGGATTTCTGGTCCAAGGACGAGAGCCAGCTCAAGATCAAGCTGGACCCGTCTCAGGCCCCGGCCGGTGCGGATGAAGAAGTCCCGGCAGAGCCGGACTACACTGCCTTCAAAGGCGTGAAGTTCAGCGAGTGAACCCAAGCAAAACAAGAAAATTAGAGGAGTGTGTAACCATTGGCTAAGAATAAGTCTCAGTACGACAGTACGCTGAATCTGCCCAAGACCCTGTTCGAAATGCGCGCAGGTCTGCCCAAAAAGGAGCCTGTGATGCTCAAGGACTGGGAGGACAACGACCTGTACAACAACCTCATCAAGCACAACGACGGCAAGCCCAAGTTCGTTCTGCACGATGGCCCTCCGTATGCAAACGGCAACATCCACATGGGCACGGCGCTGAACAAGATCATCAAGGATATCATCATCCGCGAGAAGAACATGGACGGCTATCAGGCCCCCTATGTGCCCGGTTTTGATACCCACGGTCTGCCCATCGAGCTGAAGGCTCTGTCCTCCGTCGGCGAGAAGAAGAAGGACATCTCCAAGCTGGAACTGCGCCAGATCTGCGAAAAGTTCGCCACCGAGCACATCGACATCATGAGCGACCAGTTCAAGCGTCTGGGCGTCATCGGCGACTTCGAGCATCCCTATCTGACCCTGAAGCCCGAGTTCGAGGCTCGTCAGATCGAGATCTTCGGCGAGATGGCCAAGAAGGGCTACATCTACAAGGGTTTGAAGCCCGTGTACTGGTGTCCTGACTGCCGCACCGCTCTGGCGGAAGCTGAGATCGAGTACGGCGAGGACGAGTGCGATTCCATCTTCGTCCGCTTCCACGTTTCGCAGGACCCCAACGGCGTGCTGGCAAAGTACGGCATCCCGATGGACAAGACCTACTTCGTGATCTGGACCACCACCACTTGGACCCTGCCCGCCAACGAGGCCATCTGCCTGAACGGCCAGTTCGAGTATTCCTTCGTCAAGATCGGCGAGGAGTACCACATCATGGCCACCGAGCTGGTCAAGAGCGTCATGGATGCATGCCACATCACCGAGTATGAGGTGGTCGGCGAGCCGGTCAGCGGCGCAGAGTTCGAGCTGATGCGCTACAACCACGTTTATCTGCCCAAGGAAGGCTATGTCATCCTCGGCGACCACGTCACCCTCGAGAGCGGTTCTGGCTGTGTCCACACCGCCGGCGGCCACGGCGTCGATGACTTCAATGTCTGCCAGAAGTATCCGCAGGTCGCCATCACCGTCCCCGTGGATGACGGCGGCTATCTGACCGAACTGGCTGGCAAGTACGCTGGTCAGCGCGTCTGGGCGGCCAACAAGACCATTCTGGCCGACCTGACTGCTTCCGGCGCTGTCATGGGCCAGCTGCACATCAAGCATCAGTATCCGCACTGCTGGCGCTGCCACAACCCCATCATCTTCCGTGCGACCGAACAGTGGTTCTGCTCTGTGGCAAAGTTCCGCGAGGACGTCTACAAGGCCATCGACACCGTTCAGTGGATGCCCGACTGGGGCCACGACCGCATGAAGGGCATGGTCCGCGACCGCAACGACTGGTGCATCAGCCGTCAGCGCACTTGGGGCGTGCCCATCCCGGCCTTCTACTGCAAGAAGTGCGGCGCTTACCACATCACCGACACCACCATCAAGGCCGTCAGCGAGCTGTTCCGCAAGGAAGGTTCTGACGCTTGGTACAAGTATGACGCAGAGCAGATCATCCCCGCTGGTGAGGTCTGCGAGAAGTGCGGCGCATCCGAGTGGACCAAGGACACCGACATCATGGACGTCTGGTTCGATTCCGGTTCCACCCACGCCGCCGTTCTGGAAGAGCGCCCCGAGCTGCACTTCCCGGCCGATATGTATATGGAGGGCGGCGACCAGTTCCGCGGCTGGTTCCAGTCCAGTCTGCTGACCAGCGTTGCTTCCAAGGGCTGCGCACCGTATAAGTCGGTCCTGTGCCACGGCTGGGTCGTGGACGAGCAGGGCAAGCAGATGCACAAGAGCGCTGGCAACGGCGTGGAGCCGAGCGAGATCATCAAGGACTACGGCGCTGATATCATCCGTCTGTGGGTCGCTTCTTCCGACTACACCGTTGACGTGCGTGCCGGCAAGAACATCTTTAAGCAGCTGAGCGAGGCTTACCGCAAGATCCGCAACACTGCCCGCTTCATTCTGGGCAACCTCGACGGCTTCGATCCCAACACCGATTGTGTGGCGGACGACCAGCTGCAGGAGATCGACCGCTGGGCACTGGCCGCTCTGGATGACCTGATCGTGGCATCCAAGGCGGGCTACGATGTGTACGACTTCAACAAGGTCTACCACGCCGTTTACAACTTCTGCGTCGTCGCAATGTCCAACTTCTATCTGGATGTGACCAAGGACCGCCTGTACTGCACCAATGGCGCTGCCCGCCGTGCGGCACAGACCACCATGTACAAGATCCTCGTCGCTCTGGACAAGATCATCGCCCCCATCCTCTGCTTCACCAGTCAGGAGATCTGGGACTTCCTGCCCAAGATGGACGGCATGAACAAGTATGTCGTCTTTGAGGACATGCCCAAGGCGGGCGAGTATGCCGCCGATGAGGCCTTCAAGGCAAAGTGGGCACAGCTCATCGCCGTGCGCGACGAGGTCAAGAAGGTGCTGGAGCAGGCCCGTGCTGAAAAGCTGATCGGTGCTTCTCTGGAAGCTTCCGTCACCCTGTACTGCAATGATGCCGTCTATGACCTGCTGAACAGCATCCCCATGGACGAGCTGGCAGACCTGATGATCGTCTCCCATGTGGAGCTGGTCAAGGGCGAGGGCGGCGCTGCCTCCGCGGTCGAGGGTCTGGGCGTTGCCGCGGCTCACGCCACCGGCGACAAGTGCGAGCGCTGCTGGAAGTATTCCGCAGACATCGGCACGCACCCGGCTCACCCCACCCTCTGCGCACGCTGCGCAAGCGTGGTGGAAGCATAAGGCTTTTTCCGTTTGAACGCTGCGGCGCTCCTTTCGAGCAGGGGAGCGCCGCTTTTTGGTATCATGAAAACAGGCGGCTCGTGCCGCCGTTGGGAGTATTTCGTTATGGCTTTTGTGATCTTCAACCTGCTGTGTGTGGCGGCGCTGGTCGGCATCGATCAGGCCATCAAGCTGTGGGCGGTCAGCGCGCTGCAGCCCGTGGGCGCGATGCCGCTGATCCCGCATGTGGTGGAGCTTCGGTTCGTGCTCAATCAGGGCATGGCGTTCAGTCTGCTCAGCGGCAAGCAGCTGTTTTTGATCGTGGCCACGAGCGCGGCGCTGCTTCTGGTGGCCTACTGGCTGTTTTTCCGCAGCTGGAAGAATCCTTTGCAGCAGGCAGCCCTGATCTTGGTCTTGGGCGGCGGCATCGGCAACCTGATCGACCGTGTGCTGAACGGCGAGGTCGTGGATTACATCAACCTGCTGTTCATGCGCTTCGCGGTGTTCAACTTTGCGGATATCTGCGTCTGTGTGGGCGTGGCGCTCTGGGTGCTGGTCATCTTTTTGGAAGAGCTGCACTCCGGCGACGGCGCAAAGGAGCAGTAAACCATGGAACAGCGTGAATTTATCGTGGAAGCAGAAGGCGCGGGCCAGCGCATCGACCGCTTTCTGAGCGGCGAGGACACCGGCCTGTCCCGCAGCGCGCTGCAGGGGCTGGTCGCGGACGGCCATGTGCTGTGCAACGGCAAAGCCCCGGCCAAGAGTCTGAAGCTCAAGGCGGGAGACATCATCCTGCTGGAGATCCCGGATGCAAAGCCCATCGAGGCCGTGCCGCAGGATATCCCGCTGGATATCGTGTATGAGGACGAGCATCTGCTGGTGGTCAACAAGCCCAAGGGGATGGTCGTCCACCCGGCCCCGGGCAACCCGGACGGGACCCTTGTGAATGCGCTGTTGTGGCATTGCAAGGGGAGCCTTTCGGGCATCGGCGGGGAGATCCGCCCCGGCATCGTCCACCGCATCGACAAGGACACCAGCGGTCTGCTGGTCGTCGCCAAGGATGATGCGACCCACATCGGGCTGTCCCAGCAGATGGCGGTCCACAGCGTGGAACGCGCCTACAACACCATCGTTTATGGCGGCTTTGCGCAGGACGAGGGCTTTGTGGAATCCAACTTAGGCCGCTCCAAGACCGACCGCAAGAAAATGGCGGTCTATCCGGCCAGCGAGCCGCACACCAAGTATGCCTACACGGGCTATAAAGTGCTGGAACGGCTGGGCGAGTTCACGATGCTGGAATGCCGCCTGAAAACCGGGCGGACCCATCAGATTCGTGTGCACATGGCGTCCATCCACCACCCGGTGGCGGGTGACCCGGTCTATGGACCGCACAACTGCATCACCAGTCTGCACGGCCAGTGCCTCCACGCCAAGACGCTGGGCTTCGTCCACCCCATCACGGGCGAGTTCCTGCGGTTCGACTCGGAACTTCCGGATTACTTTACCCACTTTCTGACCACACTCCGTCATCGCACAGGAGGGAACAACGAATGAGTGATTCCATTGAAAATACGCTGGTCCTCTGCGATCTGGACAACCTTCTGCTGAACGCCGAGGGCGATTTTCCGCAGCTGAACCGCGATGTGCTGCAGTTATTTGCCAGCCGCGGCGGCAAGCTGACCGTGTTTTCGCAGCGGTCGCCCCGGGTGGTCCGCTCGCTGCTGAGCGGCATCCGGCTCAGCGCCCCGGCGCTGGTCTGCGGCGGAACGCTGGCCTATAACTTCGCCGAGGGCAGCGGCACGGCCCTGTGCAGCTTTACCGGCATGGAGGAATCCGTCCTGAAGGCTCTGCCCTCGGTGGCGGGCGTCGGCATCGCGCTGCAGATGCGGGACGGCTCCACCCGGGTCCTGCGGATGAGCGAAGCGCTGGAAGCGCATCTGCGGCAGGAGTGGACCTCCTTCGTCCTGAGCAATGCGGCGGATGTCAAGGGTGAGGACGTCCTGCGCATCCTGTTCTATCAGGACAAAAAGCAGACGGCGCTTCTGCCCGTGCTGGACAAGGCGCTGGGCGATACGGCGGCATTCCTGCGGGTCGAGCGTCTGCGCCCGGATGTGCTGGCGCTGGTCCCGGGCGTCGTGTCCGGCAATGCGATGCTGAACGCAGTCTGTCCGGCGTCCGGCTATTCGCCGGAACAGCTGACGGTGCTGGCTGACTGCGGCCCAATGCTGGAACTGGTCCGTCTGGCGGGACACAGCGTCGTTCCGGCGGATGCCCCGGCCGAACTGCGCCTTGCCGCCCGTCAGACGACACTAACGGATCACGATACCGGTGCGGCTGCAGAGCTTTTGTACGGCATGGTCCGCACTTCTGAAACATCTGCGTAAAAATTGTGTAAAGTCTCCTGTATTTTTGATACAGGGGGCTTTCTTTTTGGAGGAAAGTCAGGTACAATGGAGAAAACCAGTTCACAGAACGTGCACCGGAAACGGGAGCGCCTGTTTTTGCTCTGCGCGGCCCTTGCAGCGGCGTGCTGCATCGGGCTGGCGGTCTGGTTCGCGCCGCCCAAGGCGGGAGCCATGCCGGGTGCGGTGGAAACGACCCCGATGGTCCAGCTGACGCGGGTCGATCTGAACACCGCCGATCTGGAAACGCTCTGTTTATTGCCGGACGTCGGCGAAAAGCGGGCACAGGCCATCTTGGACTACCGCCGGGAGCATGGACCGTTCCGGCGGGTGGCGGACGCCGCCAATGTGCCGGGACTGACCGAAAGCATCGTGGCAGAGTGGAACGAACTGGCGTATGTGAGCTGAACAAACCCGGGAAAAGGGGAGAAATTATGAAAGAGGATACCATTTTCATCAACCGTGAGCTGAGCTGGCTGGACTTCAACCGCCGCGTGCTCGTGCTGGGCAAGGACAAAAATGTTCCGCTGGGGGAGCAGGTCAAGTTTTTGGCGATCTACGGCTCCAATCTGGATGAGTTCTTCATGGTGCGTGTCGGTTCGCTGCAGGAGCGGGCCAACCTGATGCACGGCAAAAAGGACAAGCGCGAGAACAAGACGAACATGACGGCGGAAGAACAGCTGAACGCCATCATGCCCAAAACGGCCCATCTGCAGGAGGACTGCGATAAATACTACGAAAAAGCGCTGGAAAATCTGGCGGACTGCGGCTATAAAAAGGTGGATTTCGATTCGCTTTCCAAAGAGGAAGAGCACTTCTGGAAAAAATACTTCCAAAGCGAACTGTTCCCCATCCTCAGCCCGCAGATCGTGGACAGCCGCCACCCGTTCCCATTCCTGCGCAACAAGGAAATCTATCTTGGCGTGCTGCTCAAGGAGCGGGGCGAGCAGAGCCTTGGCATGATCCCCATTTCCAGCCAGATGGAGCGGTTACAGCTGGTCCGCCGCGAGGGCCGCACCGAGTTCGCGCTGACCGAAGAACTGGTGCTCCACTACGCTTCGCTGATCTTCGGCAGGGATGCCGTGCAGGAAAAGTGCCTCTTCCGGGTGACCCGCAATGCGGACATCGACGTGAAAGAGGGGATGATGGACCACGATATCGACTATCGCGAGATCATGGCCGACCTGCTCAAGCGTCGCCGCAAGCTGGCGGCAGTCCGGCTTCAGGTCACGCCCACGGCTCCGCAGGAGATCGTGCGCATCCTCTGCGAAAAGCTGGAATTGACGCACAAGCGCGTTTTTGCGCAGAAGAGCCCGCTGGACCTGAGCTTCTTCTACAAGCTGACGGCCAAAATGGAAGCGGACGGGCATCCCGAGCTGTTCTATCCCTCGGCCCGCCCGATGCTCCCGCCGCAGGACTACGACCTGGCCGCCGAGGTGCAGAAGCATGACGTCCTGCTCAGCTATCCGTATCAGTCTATCCGGCCCTTCATCGCGATGCTGAAAAAGGCCGCGCAGGACCCCGATGTCATTTCCATCAAGATGACTCTCTACCGCATGGCGCGGGAATCGCAGATCGTTCAGGCGCTGATGGAAGCGGCCGAAAACGGCAAGGAAGTGGTCGCGCTGGTGGAACTGCGCGCCCGCTTCGACGAGCAGAACAACATCGACTGGTCCAAGCAGCTGGAAGAAGCGGGCTGTACCGTGCTGTATGGCTTCGATGACTACAAGGTGCACTCCAAGCTGACCCTCATCACCAAAAAAGGCAAGCAGGGCTACAGCTATATCACCCAGATCGGCACGGGCAACTACAACGAAAAGACCAGCGAGCTGTACACCGACTATTCCTTCATCACCGCAGACCCGGACATCGGCGAGGAAGCGTCGAATGTGTTCCAGAATCTTGCAGTACAGAAATTGACGGAGAACAGCGATAAAATGCTGGTAGCGCCCCTGCGGTTCAAGAGCGTCCTGCTGGATGAGATGGACCGCGTCATCACGGCGGCGCGGCTGGGCCGTCCGGCGTCTATGATCCTCAAGAACAACTCCATCTCGGACCGCGATATCATCCTGAAGCTGCAGGAAGCCAGCTGTGCGGGCGTCCACATCGATATGATCGTCCGCGGCATCTGCTGTGTCCGCGCCGAAGTGCCCGGAAAGACCGAGAATCTGCACATCCGCAGTCTGGTGGGCCGCTATCTGGAGCATGGCCGTATCTACAGCTTCTACGATGGGATCACGACCCGCATTTATATCGCGTCCGGCGACTTCCTCACCCGCAACACCGAGTGCCGCGTGGAAGTCGGCGTCCGGGTCGAGGACCCGGTGCTCATCCAGAAGCTCAGCGATATCTTGCAGTTGCAGCTGCGGGATAACGTCAACGCCCGCGAGATGCAGGCGGACGGCAGCTACCAGAAGGTCAAACCGGCTCCCGGCGAGGAGCTGGTCAACGGCCAGATGGGAATGTATGAACTGCTGAAAGATGACTGGACCCGCCGGGAGCTGAAAGCGGCAAAAGAGCCGGAAGCCCCCAAAGCGGCGGCTCCGGAACAGCCCGCACAAGAGAGCGTTTCGCCGGAAGCACCCGCTCCTGTGGTAGAAGCGCCTTCGGCACAGCCGACGCCGGAAGCAAAACCGGAACCGGTGCAGGAAGCTCCCAAGCCGGAACCGGCTCCTGCGGAAATGCCGAAAGTGGAAGCGACTCCGGCAAAAGCGCCGAAGGCTGAGCCGGTTTCTTCCCCGAAGCCGCCGCACATGGTAACAGCGGCGAAATCTGAAAAACAAGCGCCGAAGGGGATTCTGGAGCGCATCCATCGCTGGTTCCACCGATAAAATCAGTTTGACAAGGGCAGTTTCTCTCCGCTTCTGCGGCAGAGGAACTGCTCTTTTTGGTTCTTGTTTGCGAGCATCCGGCATATGCTTTCCCAATGGAGGGCAGTCGGATGCAGAGAAAACAAATGGGACGAGCAGACTTTGAAAAAACGCTTCGGCGGGCGGCGGCAGCGGTGATTTTGGCGGTAGGGATGATAGGGCTTCTGGCGGGCGGGATGCTCGCGGCCAAGGCAGGGAAGAGTACCCCGGCGGAGACTTCGCTGAAACCGGCAGAACCAACCGAGGCCGTGAGCTTTCCGCTGGAGACCGCACATTGGCGGGTGTCGGACCCCTACGGCTGGCGGGAGGACCCCTTCACCGGCGAAGAAGCCTTTCACCGCGGGGTGGACCTTGCCTGTGCCGAAGGAACGCGGGTCTTGGCGATGCTGGACGGTACGGTGACAGCGGCGCGGCGAAGCGAGACTTACGGCAACTATCTTCGGCTCACCCATGCCGATGGGCAGGAGACGCTTTATGCCCATTTGCAGTATCTCTATGTGCGGGCGGGCGAGGTCGTACAGAAGGGCCAGTGCTTGGGGACCGTCGGCCAGACCGGGCGGGCGACGGGCGCGCACCTGCATCTCGAATTTCTCGTGCAGGGCATCCGATACGACCCCGGAAAGGCGCTGGGTCTGCCATGAAGCGGGAACTTCAGCTCGGCCCGCTGGTGTTCCGGGACCCGGTCCTGCTCTGCGCGGTGCTGTATGGGTTGCTCTATTTTGACGCCAGCGGTTTCCTGCGGCTGGGCCTCTGCGCGGCCGTTCTTCACGAGTGCGGGCATATTGCGGTCTATTGCGGGATGTGCCGCGAATTTCCGGCCATCGAGGTCACGATGACTGGTTTTTGTATGCGGACGCAGGGGAAAGCACTCTCCCGGCAGCAGACGTTTTGGCTGGCGGCAGCAGGTCCGGCGGTCAATCTGGCGCTGGCGGCAGTCTGGACGTGGAAGCTGGCGCAGAGCATGACTCTCCGGGACAGTGCATTCTGGGCGGCGAACGTTCTGACAGGGGCGTTCAACCTTCTGCCCATCCCGCCGCTGGACGGGGCGCAGATGGCGGAATGCCTGTGGGAGCAGTTTCGTGAAAACAGGCGTTGCAATTCGGGGCGGAATCGGGTAAAATAAAAAGAATGAAGTAAAATGTTCTGTCAATGGAGGAACTTGATGTTTGACCCGAAACTGAAAGAAGCGCTGGGCCGGGTGCAGAAACCGGGCCGCTATACGGGCGGCGAACCGGGCAGCGTGTATAAAGACAAAGAAAAGATGGATGTCCGGTTCGCGTTCTGCTTCCCGGATACCTACGAGGTGGGCATGTCCTTCCTCGGCGAAAAGATTTTGTATGAGCTGCTCAACAGCCATGAGAACTGGTGGTGCGAGCGCGCCTTCATGCCGTGGCTGGATATGAAGGCTGAGATGGAGCGTCTGGACCTGCCCCTTTACACGATGGAGAGCAAGGACCCGCTGACCGCGTTCGACGCCGTAGGCTTCACCCTGCAGTATGAGCTGTCCTACACCAACATTCTGGCTATGCTGGACCTCGCGCACATCCCGTTCTATGCGAAGGACCGCGACGAGCACTGGCCGCTGATCGTGGCGGGCGGCCCCTGCGCGTGCAACTCGGAGCCGATCGCGGATTTCTTTGACGTTATCCAGCTGGGCGAGGGCGAGCGCCAGCTGCCCAGCATCTGCGCCGAGATCGAAAAGGCCAAAAAAGAGGGCGGCGTCTCCAAAAAGGAACTGCTCCTCCGCATTGCAAAAATTCCGGGCGTTTATATCCCGGCATTCTACGATGTGGCGTATTATGAGGACGGCCGGGTGAAGGCCATCACCCCCAACGAACCGGGCATCCCGGCAGTGGTGACCAAGGCCATCATCCAGAACCTGAACGACTTCACCCCGCCGACGAACTTCGTCGTTCCGATGGTGGGTGCGATCCAAGACCGTGCCAGCATCGAGGTGCTGCGCGGCTGCGTGCGCGGCTGCCGCTTCTGTCAGGCGGGCTTTTTGTACCGTCCGATGCGCCAGCGCGACGCCAGCTTGCTGAACAAGGCCGCGCAGGACCTCTGCGCCAACACCGGTTATGAGGAACTGAGTCTGTCCAGCCTGTCCACCTCGGACCACGGTCAGCTGGAAGAGCTGCTGGACGACCTGAACGAGTGGGCGCCCGCAGAGCACGTCAGCCTGTCGCTGCCCTCTCTGCGGATGGACAACTTCTCCCAGAGCCTCATTGAAAAAACCACCAAGGTGCGCAAGAGCGGCCTGACCTTCGCCGCCGAGGGTGGAACGCAGCGTCTGCGCGACGTCATCAACAAGAACGTCACTTGGGAAGAGATCGAAAAGACCTGCTCCATCGCGTTTGAAAACGGCTACAGCTCGGTCAAACTCTATTTCATGATGGGCCTTCCCACCGAGACGATGGAGGACATCGAGGGCATCGCCGAGACGGCGCAGAAGGTCGTGGACCTGTATTACAAAACGAACCATGCCAAGGGCCGCGGCGTGCAGGTGACGGTCAGCTGCTCCTGCTTTGTGCCCAAGCCCCACACGCCGTTCCAGTTTGTGCCGATGGACACCGAAGAGATGCTGCGCGAAAAGCAGAAGCACCTGGTGGAGTGTGCCCGCGCCCGCAGCCGGAAGATCAAGGTCAACTATCACGACAGCAAGACCAGCTTCCTCGAGGGCGTGTTTGCCAAGGGCGACCGCCGTCTGGCCCCGGTCATTCTGGAAGCCTACAAGCGCGGCTGCTACTTCGACGGCTGGGAAGAGTGCTTCAAGTACGACACTTGGATGCAGACCTTCGAGGACCTTGGCATCGATCCGCGCTTCTACTGCCAGCGTCCCATCGGTCTGGACGAGGTGACCCCGTGGAGCCATATGGATTACGGCGTCACCCACGAATATCTGGTGCGGGAGTATCAGAAAGCGCTTGCCGCCCAGACGACCCAGCCCTGCAACCGCGCGTGCCACGGCTGCGGCGCAAACAAACTGTTAGGAGGTCCCTGCTTTGATTACAGTCAGAATCTCGTTTGAAAAGAAAAATGAAGCCTCCTATATCTCCCTGCTGGACTTGCAGCGGGTGATGCAGCGGGTGCTCAAGCGCAGCGGTCTGCCGGTGTGGCATACGCTGGGCTTCAACCCGCACATCTACATGACCTTTGCCTGTCCGCTTTCGCTGGGGCAGGAGAGCGAGTGTGAGTGCGTAGACGTCAAGACCGAGGCCGAAAACCTCGATTTCGAACAGTGGAAAACGGCGCTGAATGCCATCATGCCCGCCGGCATCGTGGTCACACGGGTGGCCCCGGTGGAGATGAAGGCGGACCTCATCGCCTATGCGTGCTATGAGATCAGTTATCCGATCAGCGCAAAGCCGGCCCTTGAGCAGTACAATGCCCTTGAGAGCGTTCCGGTGGAGAAGAAGAGCAAGCGCAATGTCAAGACCGTAGAGCTGAAAACCTACGTTCCGTCACTGGAACTGGAAGAAAAAGGGGAGCATGTGACGTTCGCTGTCTGTCTGCCCGCCGCACAGGAACTGAACCTGAACCCCTCGCTGCTGACGGCGGCGCTGGAAGAAAAGCTGAGCGTGCCCGCAGCCGGTGCGAACATCCTGCGCACCAAGTTCCTCACGGCCGACAAGAGCCTTTTCTTCTAAAGAGACGTTCTTTTGGGCAGAACGGAAAATTTTCGGAAACTTTTTGGGCAAAACGCTTGCATTTACGAACGTTTTGTGCTATCCTATTAAGGCGTTAGTGTCCGCTGAAACCACAGCGGGGTTAATGACAACAACTCATTAAACGGGCGGTCCTCTGACGGCAAAGTGCCGTGCATGAACGTCTAAAAACAAATGGAGGATTCAAAAATGGACGCACTGAA
>OLGM01000235.1_pt1 | contig 40566 bp, 42 predicted proteins | sample 1606001 | NCBI WGS metagenome assembly OLGM01 (sample SAMN03283294) | human gut metagenome | biome: human-associated habitat; material: feces | host: Homo sapiens | place: Peru | collected 2012
AGGCGTCCCCTTGGGGGAGCTGGCTGCGAACGCAGTGAGCAGACTGAGGGGGTAACTTCAGCGGCGGCTGTAAACTTTCCAGCCGAAGGCAAAAGCCTTGCGTATCGGCGGCGGGTGCGCTATTATATATTATATACATTATAAAGCGCCGCGAAAGGAGCCCTGACCCATGATCCTCACCGTCAATATCGGCAACACCCACATCACCGTGGGCGGCTACGAACAAGACACCCTTATCTTCTGCGGGCGGCTGCATTCCGACCCCGCTGCCACGGTGGAGGAATACGCCATCCGGCTGGTGAATCTGTTACAGCTGTACGGGGCATCCCCGGCGCAGATCGAGGGCGGCATTCTGGGCAGCGTAGTGCCCATGCTCAGCGGGCGGGTGCTGGCGGCTTTACAGCTTTTATGCAAGGCACGCATCCTGACCGTGGGGCCGGGGCTGAAAAGCGGCATCAAGCTGCGGCTGGACAATCCCGCACAGCTGGGCGCAGAGCTGCTGTGCGGCGCGGTGGCGGCGCTGGCAGAGTGTCCCGGGCCGCTGGTGGTCATCTCGGCAGACACTGCCATCTCCCTGATGGCAGTGAACGCCAAGCAGGAACTTGTGGGCGGTGTGATCCTGCCCGGGCCGCAGCTTTCCATGAATGCGCTGGTGCAGAAAACTGCCCAGCTGCCCCAGATCGACCCTGCTGCCCGCGCCTCGGACTCGGTGTTGGGCAAAAGCACCTCGGCCTGTTTGCAAAACGGCTTTGTGCTGGGCACTGCCAGCCTGCTGGACGGTCTGGCTGACCGTTTCTGCGCCGAGCTGGGCGCACAGACCGCTTTTTACGCCACCGGCGACCTGCCCCGCTCCATCCGGGAGGCCTGCCGCACCCCCATCCACTACCGCGAGACCCTGATCACCGACGGCCTGCACCGCATCTGGCTGCGAAACCGGAAGGGTTGACGATTTTCGTTTGCATTTTGCATCCCGATGTGTTATACTGTGTTGTACCCACCAAAGGGGTACGGCATTTGCGATCGTAGCTCAGCTGGATAGAGCGTTCGGCTCCGACCCGGAAGGCCAGAGGTTCGAATCCTCCCGGTCGCACCAAACAATGAAAATCCGAACTTTTTTCCGATAGGAGAAGGGTTCGGATTTTTTGTTTTCTTTGGAAAACAAAATGAATCCCTTGCTTCCATCGAAAAGCGTCCTAGACCTTATCATAAGAAAGCACGACAGACTACTGTGAGAGTGCCGTAAGGCAGAAAGGACACAAACATGAAGTACGATGCAAGAGCCTACAAATTCAACATGGACACCGGGTGTGTGGAGCTTTTGCTCCGGGATGGGAGAAAGATTTCCATTGATTGCACTGGGGTCGAGGATGCGCTGGATGTGACCATGGTGCAGAGGTCGGAGTTAAACTACCTCATCTACAATGATCCATTGGGCTATGCGGATTTGATTCTGAACGGTGACCCGGAGGAATATTTGAAGAATGTGGCCGGGAGCCATGGGTTAGAAGATTAAGGAAAAGCGGATGCGGTTTGAGGATTTTCTTCAGACTGCATCCGCTTTTTCCTTGTCAAGAGGGATGCTTCCACCAGATTTTTCTGATTTACGGAAAAAACGATTCCGAAACTCCTTAGGTGTATACCCGGTCTGCACCCGGAGCACTCGGATGAAATGGCTCTGAGAGCTGAACGCAAGTGAAGCAGCAATTTCGGCATAGCTGTAATCGGAAAAACGCAGCATATTCTGCGCGGCTTCGATTCGTTTTGATAGGATGTATTGGGAAAGTATCTGTCCGGTTTCTTTTTTGAAAAGGGTGGACAGATAGCTTCGATTCAAGCCAACGTGTTCTGCCAAGGTTTCTGTGTGGATTGGTTCATGCAAATGATAATAGATGTAATCCATACAAAGAATAATGGGCTTGGAGTAAACATTGACTTTGCCTAGCGCAGCAACTTCTCTGGTGTAAAATGAAAACATATCCGTCTGAAGTGTTTTTATCTCGTCGATGCTTTGCAGCGCGTCCATTTTCAGAATGTAGAGATCGCTGCTATTATAAGCACGCTCGGCATCCATACCGCCTGCAATAGCACTCCGGCAGGCCAGCGTAATGGATGCCACAAAGAGGTATTTGAAGTTACGCAGCGGGTCGTCTGAGATATGGCCGGTCAGGTCAGAGGAAAACATTTTTGTTCCCTCTTCTATGGCTCTAGGGTCGCCCATACGTAGAAGGTCGTACTGGTACATATCCTCCGTGTGTGTATGATGCCGGACAGCAGTTTCCCTATGAAGATATTCCATGTACCGAAGTTTCTTTTCAGTGACAGGTCTGTTCATTCTGACACCTCGCTTTCTGCAACGATTGTATTATAAAACAAACGAAAATGCAATAAAATCCATAAAGAATATGGTATGCTGACTTTGACAGAGAAAAAGCAACCATTCAGAAATGGAGGATGTTTATGACCGAAGAAGAAAAGCTGGACGCAGGACTTGAATACGATTTTTGGGATGCAGGTGTTAATGGCCGGAAGCTGAATGCCATCAAGTTTTGCCGGGAACTGCGCAAGATGCAGGATGCCGATGCGACCGAAGCGGAGCAGGAAGTTTTGATCCGGCAGTATTTTGGTGCAGTGGGACGAGATGTGTGCCTTTGCCCCGGTTTCATGTGTGACAGCGGAAAAAACATCTACGTTGGTGACCAGTTCCTCACAAATTACAATGTGACAATCCTTGACATTATGCCGGTGCATATCGGTGACTATGTGATGATCGGGCCGAACACCCTGATCACTAGTCCGAGTTTTTATTACAATTCGATGATTCAAATCGTTGGCAACAACATCGAATTGTATGTCGCAAATATGCGGTTTATGGTTGAACAATGCAGCTGTCCTTGCGACTGAGGCGATATGCTTGAGCGTTGCCATACAGTTCACCCAGAACTTTCTCGGCGTGCAGCCGGAACGCGGTCAGGTCTGCAAGTTCGTCAAGAATTTTCGCTCGTATACTTTTGTAAAAAATCAATCGGCGCGCTTCCGACCCAGATAAGCTGCCTTGACCTGCTCGTTGGCCAGAAGCTCAGCGCCGGTGCCAGAGAGCGTCAGATTGCCGGTCTCAAGGACATAAGCATAGTCGGCTACCTTCAGTGCCATGTTGGCGTTCTGTTCGTTCAGCAGCACGGTGATGCCCTGCTGGTTCACGGTGCGGATGATGTCAAAAATCTCCCGCACGACAATGGGCGCGAGACCAAGGCTCGGCTCATCCAGCATCAGCAGCTTGGGCTTGCTCATCAGGGCGCGGCCTACGGCCAGCATCTGTTGCTCACCGCCAGAGAGAGTGCCGGCGCTCTGCCAGCTGCGCTCTTTCAGGCGGGGAAACAGGCTGTACACCCACTCGAGGTCTTTTTCGGTCTCGGCCTTGTTTTTGCGCAGGTAGGCACCAATTTTCAGATTCTCGACGACAGTCAAATCAGCGAACACCCGGCGGCCTTCCGGCGACATGGCAATGCCGCTGGCCACGATTTGGTCAATGGGCTTGCCCAGCAGCTCCTGCCCGTTCCACAAAATAGAGCCGCTCTGTGCCTTGACGAGGCCGGAGATGGTGCGCATCAGGGTGGATTTGCCGGCACCGTTGGCACCGATGAGGGTGACGATCTTGCCCTCCGGCACAGTCAACGACACGCCGCGCAAGGCCTGAATACCGCCATAAGAAACGTGTAAATCCTTGATTTCAAGCATCTTCGTCTACCCCCAGATAAGCGTCGATCACACGCGGGTCGTTCTGCACCTCGGCCGGTGTGCCTTCGGCAATCAGACGGCCAAAGTCCAGCACATACACGCGGTCAGAAATGTCCATCACCAAATCCATGTGGTGCTCGATCATAAACACCGTCAGATTGAAATCGGTGCGGATGCGGTCGATAAAAGCGGTCAGCTCTTCCGTTTCCTGCGGATTCATGCCGGCGGCGGGCTCATCCAGAAGCAGAAGCTTGGGTTCTGTCGCCAGTGCGCGGGCGATCTCGACGCGGCGCTGCAGGCCGTAGGGCAGACCGGTCGCCAGCTCGTTGCGAACATCCTGCAGGCCAAGTACCTGCAAAAGATGCTCACACTCCTCGCGCTGGCGCTTTTCCTCATCGGCATTCAGACGGAAAGTGGCGCTCAGCAGATTGGCGGAACGGCGGCAGTGCTTGGCAATGAGCACGTTTTCAAAGACGGTCTGGCTCTTCCACAGGCGGATGTTCTGGAAGGTGCGGGCGATGCCCATTTGGGTGATTTTATCGGGTGTTGGCGCGATAATGTGCGAATATTTTCCGGCATTCTGGCCCTTGTAGAGCTTTTTCATCTTGCCGTGGGGCGTGTTCTCGATGATCTTGCGGCCCTCGAACCATACCGCGCCGTTGGTGGGGGCGTATACGCCTGTGACGACGTTGAAGGCAGTAGTCTTGCCTGCACCGTTGGGACCGATCAGGGAGACGATTTGGTTCTTATCTACTTTCAGGTTCAGGTTATCCACAGCCACCACGCCGCCAAATTGCATGGTCGCGTTTTCAATGGTCAATACGTTTTCACTCATTTGGAACGCACCTCCTTTTTGGCAGCTTTCGCAGTGGATGCAGGCTTTTTCTGGAAGAGTTCCCGGTCGCCCATGATGCCCTTGCGGAAGAACAGCACCACAGCCATAATGATGATGCTGAACACCACCATGCGGAAGCCGGAGCGCAGCAGCGGCAGACGGAAGCCGCCGATGTAGGTCTCATTGTCGAGGAAGCGCAGCAGCCATTCGGAGCTTGCAATGAACAGAAAAGAGGCGATGACAGAGCCGGACACCGAGCCGATGCCGCCGATGACAACAATCAGCAAAATTTCGTAGGTCATGCTGGATTTGAAGGTGGTAGCCTGCACGCTGGCCTGATACATAGCCAGCATGGCACCGGAAATGCCCGCAAAGAAGCTGCTGATAATAAAGCTCATCCGCTTATGGCTGGCGAGGTTGATGCCCATCGCCTCGGCGGCAATCTCATCGTCGCGGATGGCTTTGAACGCACGGCCATAGGTGGAGTTGATGAGCAGCAGGATGATGGCGATGCAGATGCCGGAGAAGAGGAAGGGCATGACGGTTTCCAGATGCAGGGTGATGCCGCCCAGCGGGATGGAGAAGCTGGAAAAGCTGGTGAAGCCATACAGAAGGTTGGAGCCGTTGGTCAGGGGGCCGAAGCCTTCGTACACCACAGCAGCGCGGATGATCTCCGCGAAGCCCAGCGTGGCAATGGCGAGATAGTCGCTCTTCAGCTTCAGCACCGGCAGACCGATCAGGAAGGCGAACAGCGCTGCAACGCAGCCAGCCAGAATCAGGCAGAAGATGACGCCCAGCAGCAGACCAAGCCCGCCCAGAGGCTTAGACAGCAGCTCGGGAATCGAAAAGCCGATGCCGCCATTGGAATAGCGCTGGTAAATGGATTTCTGGGAGGCGGCGGGAATGGTAAGGATGGCGTAGGTGTAAGCGCCCAGCAGCATAAAGCCAGCCTGCCCCAGACTGAACAGGCCCGTGAAGCCGTTCAGCAGGTTCATGGAGACAGCCACCAGCGCATAGATGGCACCCTTGCGCAGGACGGTGAGCAGCATGGAAGGCACGAAACTCAGGTTGTCCAGTGCCAGCAAAACGGCCAGCAGCGCGATGAGCGCCAGCGCCGCCCGGAGGTAGATGCGTTTTTTCTCTTGTTTCATGGTCGTCACACTTTCTCGGTCAGGTTTTCGCTGAACAGGCCGGTGGGCTTGACTGCCAGCACCACAATGAGCAGCGCAAAGGTGAAAGCATCGCTGAAGGTGGTAGCACCGGCACCTTTGATGAGGCTCTCGCAGATGCCGATGATGAAGCCGCCGATCACAGCGCCCGGGATGGAGCCGATGCCGCCGAACACTGCCGCCACAAAGGCTTTCAGGCCGGGCATCGCGCCGACGGTGGGGGTGATGGCCGTGTAGTTGGAGAAGTACATCATGGAACCGATGGCAGCCAGAAAGCTGCCCACGGCAAAGGTAAAGCTGATGACGTTGTTGATCTTGATGCCCATGAGCTGTGCCGTTTCAAAATCGCGGGAGGCGGCACGCATTGCCATGCCGATCTTGGTCTTCTGGATCAGGGTGACGAGCGCAGCGACCAGAATTACAACAAGGAAGGGTGTGACCACCGTGACACGCTTGGTCTGGCAGCCCAGCACCGTGACCGTATCGCTGATCCACGGCAGAGCGGGATATTGTTTGGCCAGGCCGCCAGTGACGTACCACATCAGGTTTTGCAGCAGGTACGACATACCGATGGCCGAGATCATGACCGACATACGAGGTGCGGTGCGCAGGGGCTTGTAAGCGATTTTTTCCACTGCGATGCCCAGCAGCACCGTGGCCGCGATGACCAGCGGGATGGAGACGGTCAGCGGCAGGGATGCCGTGGCGTAGACCATCAGAAAACCGGCGACGGTGAAAATATCGCCGTGGGCAAAGTTGATGAGGCGGAGAATGCCGTACACCATCGTGTAGCCGATGGCGATCAGTGCATATTGGCCGCCCACCGAGATGCCTGCCAGCAGATAGGGCAGAAACTTTGCAGCCATGAGAGAACCCTCCATTTCTTACAACAGGTTTCACAAGCAAAGCGCAGGCAGAGGCTGCCCCCCGCCTGCGTTCTGTTATTTTAAGCGAAAATGTGCATTAGCCTTCCACGCTCTGGGTCTTGACGAACTCAAATGCGCCGTCGGAGGCTTTCTTGATGTAGGCCATATCCTTATTGGCGTCGCCGGTGGTCTGGTCGAAGGTGATGCTGCCAGTCACGCCGTCGTAATCCACGCCGAACAGGGCGTTCTTGATGGCGGTGCCGTCGGTGCTGCCCGCTGCCTTGATAGCTTCCAGTGCCGTCATGTAGCCGTCATAGCCCAGTGCGGAGACAGCAGCAACAATATCGTTGCCGCCGTTGTTGGTCAGCTTCTGGCTGTCGGCGTTGAGCCACTCCTTGAAGCCGGTGACGAACTCCTTGGCTGCGCCGGAGTCGTCATTCTCATCGAAGAAGGTGGAGCAGTAGACCTGCACGCTGGTACCCTTCTGAGCGTCCAGAATAACGCTGGACTCCCAGGTATCGCCTGCGGTGATGGGCTTGTCGAAACCGGCAGAAGCGGCCTGTGTGATGATCTGGGCGGCGTAAGTGGTGGCGCAGGGGGCAAAAATGACGTCTGCACCGGCGTTGATAGCATTCTGGATGTAGGCGGAGAAGTCGGAGGTGCCTTCCGGGAACTGCTCGCTGGTGACGGTGCCGCCCAGATCCTCAAACGCATTGACAAAGTAGGTGGCCAGACCAGAGCCGTAGTCCTCGCCCAGCATACTCAGCACGTAGGCGTTGGAAGCGCTGAACTCATCCTTTGCAAAGTTTGCCATGACCGAACCCTGGAACGGGTCGAGGAAGCAGACGCGGAAGTAATAGGGGTTTGCCTCGGTGACGGCGGGGTTGGTGCAGGAGCAGCCGATGGCCGGGATGGAAGCGGACTGGAAGGTGGGAGCGGCTGCGATGGAGCAGCCAGAGCCGTAGCTGCCCAGAACGACGGAAACTTTCTTGGAGACAAGCTCCTGTGCTGCGGTCACAGCCTTATCGGTGCTGGACTGGTTATCCACTTCCACCAACTCGACGGTATAGGTCTCGCCGCCGATGTCCACAGTGGGGGCGATGCTGTTGGCGTATTCGATGCCCAACACTTCCTGCTTGCCGCCTGCGCCGTTGTCGCCGGAAGCTGGCTCAAATACACCGATCTTCACGGTCTTGCCGCCGGTGCTGCCGCTGCCGGAGCCGGAAGAAGAGCAGCCTGCCAGAGCTGCTGCGGTGGCTGCCAGACCAGACGCTTTCAGGAAATCACGACGAGAAATAAATGCCTTCATAAGAAATATCCTCCTCTATGCAGTCGTGTCAATTTTAATTTTCCCACAAAAGAAAACCCGCAGCGGCGCAGAAATCCTTCGTTCCTGCACCGTTGCGGGCTTCTGACAATGTTTTAGCACACGAAAGCGTAAGTGTCCAGAAAAATTTTGATTTTTTTCAAAATTTCGGCAGATGATAAAAAAGAACTGTCCTTGAAATAAGTGCATTTTGGATGACTTTCACACGAAGTGTGTTTGGCTGAAAGACAGAGTCGAAACTTTGCGGTGCGCAGAGCATGAAAGTGCGGAGAGAGCTGCGGCCGGAAACGTCTGTCAGGCAGCGGGTATGAGACGCTCAATATCAATTTTTTCGCAGAAACATTGACAAGCGGATAAAGATGAAATGATCGTGTGATGGCAGGGTTACGGCCGCTGGCCCATGCCGCCTTCCAGCGTCAGGGTCTCACCGGACATGAACTTGAAATCGGGGCTTGCCAGCTGGACGCAGACGCGGCCGATTTCCAGCTCGGCGTTGCCGTAGTGGCCCATGGGCGGCATCTTGACGTTGGCCTTGAAGGCTTCCGGGTAGTTCTGCTGGAACTGTTCCAGCTTGGCGGTCCATGCCAGCGGGCAGACCACGTTGACATTGATGCCGTCCGGGCCCCACTCGGTCGCGGCCACGCGGGACATGCCGCGGATGCCTTCCTTGGCGGCGGCATAGGCACTCTGGCCGAAGTTGCCGAACAGGCCCGCACCAGACGCAAAATTGATGACGCTGCCGTGCGATTCCTTCAGGTAGGGATAGCACGCCTTCATATAGTAGAACGCCGCGTACAGACCGGAATACAGGGCCAGATCAAACTGTTCGGTCGTGTTGTCCGCCAGAGGAACACCGGAGGCCGAAGCTTGTGCATTGTTGATGAGCACCTGAATGCCGCCGAAGGCGTCCACAGCCTGTTTCACGACGTTCTGGACCACAGCTTCGTTGTTACCGCCCGCGCAGACGTCGGCCTGAACGGTCAGGACCTTGATGCCGTACAGCCGTTCCAGCTCTTCCTTGGCAGCTTCCAGCTTTTTCACATTGCGGCCCGTGATAACCAGATTGGCTCCTTCTTTGGCGTAGGCGGTGGCAATGCCATAGCCGATGGAGCCGCAGCTTCCATCCTGAAGTACGGCGCGTCCTGCGCCGGTGATGAGCGCAGTCTTTCCAGTTAAAAATCCCATATCCTTTCCCTCCGATCTTAACGAATCAAATCGAGCGAACTTTTTGAATGATCTTGTCGTAAGGTTCGTCCTGTCCGAACAAAATCTGCTTGCCCAGCACAAAGCCCTCGACGCCATAGCCCCACAAGCGGCGGAGCACGTCCCATGTCACACCGCCGTCGATGACGATGTGAAAGCCGTACTGGCGGCGGATCTCCACCAGCCATTTGATCTTGGTCTCCACATAGGGCAGATAATCCCGCCCTGCAAAGCCCGGGTTGACGGTCATGACCAGAACATAATCGACGAGCGGGAACAGCTCCTGCACCGTTTCCAGCGAAACGCCGGGGTTGATGACGATGCCGGGGTGTTTGCCCAGTTTCCGGATGAGCGCCAGCGTTTCGGTGGGAATGGCTTCGGAATCCGGATGGATGTAGATGATGTCCACGCCGCATTCTGCATAGCGCTCCACATAGCGGCGGGGGTTCCGCATCATCATGTGGAGGTCCAGCTTCAGGCGGGTGTTGGCCCGGACGGTGGCGATCTCGTTGAAGCTCATGCCGAAATTGGGCACATAGTCGCCGTCCATGACGTCCAGATGCAGGATGTCCACGCCGCTGCGGTCGAGTTTCTGGACCTCGTCCTTCAGGTAGTCGTCCGAAAGGTTGAGTAGCGACGGACAAAGCAGTTTTTCCATGCGCCGCTCCTTACTTGATGAGTCCGGCCAGCGTGGGCAGCGTCATGGAGATGGCCGGGATATAGGTGACCAGCAGCAGCGCCACGATGATGGCGAAGAAATAGGGGAGCAGCTCCTTGATGACCTGCTCGATCTTGACATGGCCCACTTTGCAGCCGGTGAACAAGATCGAGCCGACCGGCGGGGTGATGGTTCCGATGCAGAGGTTCATGCTGACCATGATGCCGAACTGAACGGCGTGCATTCCAAAGGTCTTGCAGATGGGCAGGAAGATGGGGGTAAAGATCAGCACGGCGGGCGTCGGGTCCATGAACGTGCCCACGATGAGCAGGATAATGTTCATCAGGACCAGAATGACGTATTTGTTGCCGGTCAGGGACAGGATGCCGTTGGCGATGAGATCGGGCAGACCGGTAAAGGCCATGACCCACGACATGATAGAGGACAGGCCGATCATCAGGGTGATGATGCCGGTCATCTTCGCGGATTCCAGAATGATGCGGGGCAGGTCCTTCAGGGTGAAGCCCTTGTAGATCAGGCCCAGAACAGTGGCGTAGGCCACGGCGACGGCGGAAGCCTCGGTGGCGGTGAACACGCCGCCCAGAATGCCGCCGATGATGATGACGATGAGCAGGAGGCTGGGGATGGCGTCGAGGATGGCTTTCAGAGCCTCTTTGCCGGAGATCCGTTCCTTGACGACATAGCCGCGCTTCTTGGCCGTGATGCCCGCGAGCACCATGACGATAAGACCCCACAGGATGCCCGGAAGATAACCTGCCGTGAACAGAGCGGCCACGGAGACGCTGCCCGCGATGGTGGAGTAGACGATCATCAGGTTGGAGGGAGGAATGAGCATTCCGGTGGGAGCCGAGGCAATATTGACGGCGGCGCTGTACACCGGGTCATAGCCCTCTTTTTCTTCCATGGGGCCGATGGTCCCGCCCATGGCCGCAGCGGCCGCTGCACCGGAACCGGAGATCGCACCGAACAGCATGTTGGCGATGATGTTGGTCTGCGCCAACGCACCGGGCATCCGGCCCGCAATGGCTTTTGCAACGTTGACCAGCCGTTCGGCGATGCCGCCGTTGTTCATCAGGTTTCCCGCCAAAATGAAGAACGGGATGGCGATCAGGGAAAAGGAATTGGCCCCGGCGAACAGCCGCTGGGCACTGGTGACGAAGGAGACCTGTGCGGGCAGCATGCAGAGCATGGCAACGGCGCTGGACAGGCCCACCGAAATGCTGATGGAAACGCCCATGGCCAGCATGACGACCAGCAGCACGACCATGACGATGGCGGTTTGGATGGCGAGAGTCATATCAGACAGCCTCCTTTGCTTTGTTGAATTCCTCGAGGATGTTGCAGATGCAGTAGAACACGATGAGCACGCCGCACACCGGAATGACGCCGTAGACCACGCCCATGGGGAGGTGCAGACTGGAATCCAGCGAGACCATCTGCATCCGGGTGATGATGCTGCCGCCGTAGACCATGACACAGGCAGCAAACAGGATGGTCAGCACCTCGATGAGGATGTTGACCACCGTTTTCGTTCTGCCCGTGAGCTTGTCGTTCAGGGCGGCGATGTACATGTGGTCGCGGCTGCCGAAGGCGTAGGTGGAGGTGATGAGCACCAGCCAGACGAACAGATACCGGGTCAGGGCTTCACTGAAGCTGCTGGGGTTGTTGAGCAGATACCGTGCCACCACCTGCCAGAGCACCAGCAGCACCATGACCACGACCAGACCGATGGAGACCCACTCCACCACTTTGTTGATGACTTGTTTCAGCTGTTTCATGGTTTTATGCCTCCCTCGCCTTGATTTCCTGCACCTTGTCGTAGACCGCGCGGGTCATCTCCGAGCGGTTGGCGATGCTCTCCAGCAGCGGCATGCACCGCTCCCGGAAGGCTTCGATATCCGCTTCCACAAAGGTGACGCCGTGCTCTTCCAGAACGGCCTTGGCGTCCTCGATGTTCTGGTCCCATGCGGCAAATTCCACTTCCATGGATTCCTTCATCAGCTTGCGGAAGGTCGCGCGGGTGTCCTCGTCCATGTCGTCCAGAAAATCCTTGTTGACGACCACCACATCGGTCATGACCAGATGGTTGGTGTAGCTGAAATAGGGGGCGATCTCATAGTGCTTGAAGTTATTGTAGACGACCTCGGAGTTCTCGCCGCCCTCGATGACGTGCTGCTGCACGGCGGCGTAGACCTCGCTCTGGCCCATGGCGATGCCCACACCGCCCATCAGATCGATCATCTGGATATAGGTGTCAGAGTCCTGCACGCGGATCTTGTAACCTTTCAGGTCCTCCGGCTTGGTGATGGGCTTGTTGGTGTAGATGTGCCGCGCACCAGAGGTGTACAGGGTGGCGACTTCGAAATTGAATTTGTCGGTGGTGGCGAACAGCGGGTCGAACACGCCTTCGCGGGCGGCCGTCTCCATCTGTTCCAGATTGTCGTAGAGGTACGGGGCCGCGATGATGGCAAAATCGCTGTTGTAGCTCTCGGGGACCGACATGGGCACAACGGCCAGCTGCAGAGCGCCGGTGCGGATCATCTCGGTCACGGGGCCTTGGTCGCCCAGAACGGCGTTGGGGTAGATCTCTACCTGATAGCGGCCATTGGTGGCAGCGGCGAATTTCTCACCGAAATCAGCCAGTGCGATGTATTCGGCGTGTGTTTCCGGCTGGTTGAAGGCCACCCGGATGATGGTCGTTTTTTCGCCGTTTTCTCCGGTGCTGCCGCAGCCGGTCAGGCTCCCGGCGGAAGCCGCAAGGGCTGCCGCGCTCAGGACCTTGAGAAAGGTGCGGCGGTTGATCTTCTTTTCCACGGTTGATTCTCCTTTTCCGCACAAAAGGCGTTACATTGCAAGCACTTCGTTCCACTTCTCCTCGGCGACCGGGATGCCCAGCTCAAGGTTCTCCTTCCGGCTGCGGTGCTCGCCCATGCCGGGGCAGCGCACTTCTGCGCCTTCCTTGACCGGCTGGCTGGAAGCCACGTCAGCGGCGATGGCGTCCACGATGGCGTCCGTCTCCGCGGCGGACTGGAACTTGGTGGGGTCGATGGCGATCATGATCTGGGTCAGGCCGATCTCGTCGCCGAATGTGCCGATCTTGGCCACCGAGTTGGCGTTGGTGAGGACGGTCGCGATCATATCCAGCAGGATGGACAGGCCGCTGCCCTTCCAGTAGCCGATGGGGATCATCCGGCGGGTCTTTTCAATGGCGGCGGGGTCGGTGGTCAGGTTTCCGGCTTCGTCGTAGCCGCCGACCACCGGAAGCTGCTTGCCGGCCAGACGGGTGGTCTCCAGCTTGCCGTAGCTGAACTGGCTCAGGGCGCAGTCCACCATGACGTGCTCACCGTTGGAGCGGGGGACCGCCAAGATCAGCGGGTTGTTGCCGATGTGGTTGTCTTTTGCGCCCCACGCGGGCATGTTCGGGCAGGTGTTGGACCAGCAGATGCCGATGCAGCCCGCATCCGCCGCCAGCCAGCCGTAAGTGCCGCCCCGCATCCAGTGGTTGTTGTTGCCCAGCGCTACCAGACCGATGCCGTTCTGCTTGGCCAGCTCCACGGCGCGGTCCATGGCCCGCTTGGCGTTCAGGGGACCGAAGCCGCGGTGGCCGTCCCAGCGCTCCATGGCTCCAAAGCTTGCCACGCACTCGGCTTCGGCGGCAGGGTCGATCTCGCCCTTCTTCAGGTAATCGACCGCGACCGGAAAGCGGTTCAGGCCGTGGCTGAACACACCAGCCAGACTGTTCTGTGCAAAAATTTCGGCGGCATCGTGGGCGCGGTCGGCGGAGAATCCATACTTTTTCAGCACCCGCTCGAACTCGGCCAGCATCGTTTCATAAGCAACTCTCATTTTTGTCCTCCCGACTCTCTTACAGCGAATCCACGCGGACCTTCAGCACGATCTTCTTCACGTCTTCCGGGGCGTCCATCATGCAGCAGGGGCGGTGGACGTCCTCCGGGAAGAAGATGGCATAGCAGCCGTCGGTCATCGGCAGCATGATCTCGTGCACATCGCTGCGCTCTTTGTAGAACAGCACGTCGTTGCTGTCGAGATTGTCCTCCAGGACCTCGCCGTCCTTGCAGTCAGGGTAGAAACCGATCAGCTCATGGCCGTGGACCATATACTGCACGTCGATGTACTGGCGATGGACTTCCGGACGCTTGGTCTCCTTGGGGCCGGTGGTGATCTCGTTGATCTGAAGGATCAGTTTGTCGCCGTCGATGGGGTACTTTCCGTGGTGCATCTCGCTGACATCGGTGGTGCGCAGGATGTCCAATGCCTTGCGGATGACGGGGGTGTAAGCGGCTTCGGTCTCTTTGGCGTTGATGTTGCCGTAAATCATGATGGTTCTCTCCTTATCTGGCTGTACGGTTGTCTCAATTTGCTATTTTGCAATCGATTGCATTTCTTGCGATTCATAGATTACACACTTTTGAATTGATTTTCAATTCGCATATTCGACAATAATTTCAACTTCACTTTGTGCAGGTGTGCTAACTTTTGCAAGAAACTGAAAAATTAACAGCAATCGATTTCTAAAGTGGGCATAAAAAGTCCCCGGAAAAGCTGCTTTGGGCTTCTCCGGGGGACAGAAAACTTCAAAAGATCAGGTGCTTTCCCGCTGGATGATCTCGGTCAAAAGCATCAATTTGTGGCTCACGGGCCGGTCTTGGAGCACATCCAGCAGCATATTGGCTGCTGCAAGGCTGACTTCGCCCAGTTTGTTGTCCAGTGTCGTCAGCGCAGGGGTGCAGAGCTGGCCATACAGGGTGTTGTCCACGCCGATGACCGCCACCTGTTCCGGCACGGCGATGCCTCGGCGCTTCAGCTCCTGCACGCAGCCGATGGCCAGCATGTCGGTGGCGCAGAGGATGCCGTCCACGTCCGGCATCTGTTTGAGCAGTTCTGCCGTTTCGCAGCGGCCCCGCTCCACCGAACTGCGGGGGCCGGTGGTCCCGTCCACCTCGGCATAGATGGAGTGCCCAGCGGATTCCAACCCGCTGCGGAGCATTCCAGTGCAGAAACCGCGGTTCTTTTTCTCGTTGGCCGGGGTGGCAACGTCCATCAGATAGACCAGCTGCTTCCGGCCTTTTTGGGTCAGCAGAGCGACACATTCTTCGGTCCCGCGTTCTTCATCGATGAGGACGCTGTAGGTGTTTGGTAGGTCCAGCGTCCCGTTGACGATGACCACCGGGATATTGGAAAGGTGCTGCTCCACGCTCTGGCGCACCTCTTCCGTGCCGAACATGGAACCGATAAAGATGGCCCCTTCCACCCGGCGTTGCTCCAAGATTTCGATGTACTGCGCCTTTCGCTTGCTGTCGGCCCCGGTGCTGAAGGTGATGCAGGTGTAGCCCTGCCGGGTCATCTCCTGCTCGATGACATAGGCCGACTCCGTGTGATGCGAAACGCGGATGTCCTCGATGAGGATGCCGATGAACTTGGATGCCTGCGTCACCAGCCCGCGCGCCGCCACATCCGGCGTATAGTTGTATTCGTCCAAGAGCTTCTGCACTTTTTTGCGGGTGCTTTCCTTGATGCCCGCCTTGTGATTGATGACGCGGGATACTGTGCTGGCTGAAACGCCCGCTTCCCGTGCGATGTCGTAGATCGTCATGGCTTTCCCTCCCCAGTTTGAACTGCAACTTTCCTGCAATCATTATAGCAAACGATTGCAAAGATGGCAAGGATTTTCCTTGTAAAGAAGGCTTAAAGATTTCCTTTCCAGCACGATCAAGAAAATCGTGATCCTGCTGGAATTTCCCCCGAAACTTTTGTGCGAGGATACGATTTCAAAAAAATTCTACGGCCGTGAAATAAATCGAACCTGAATTTCGTTCTAAAAGTGAACCCCCATTTAGGACAGTTTTTTATCAGTTTGGAGGGATTCAAGATGCTAGAGTAATTCTTTAAGGCTTGTGTGGCCGTGGTTTCGGACCCGTTTCAGTGCAATCAGATGACAGATGCCTTGACCGCAGCGGGAATCAAATTCTATTGCAGAAGCAGAGATGTCAACCGGCGGAATCCGTTCGACCAAGCACGAATGGGGACTTTGGGGATAAAGCCGAAGTACGTCACGGAGATTTTTGTAGACAAAGAGAACGCAGAGATGGCACAGCATATTCTGTGTAAAATTTGATGACACCGGAAAGGAGCTGAAATGGCAAAAGCAAAAAAGAGAGTGATTGTAGTTGGCACTGCTTTCGTGGCCGCAGTTCTTTTGGGGTTACTTCTGTGGAATTTGTGGAGCAGAAAAACGTCAGAACTCACGGTGAGCAAAGTCGATTTGGACAACGACTGCATTTATGCAGAAGCGAAAAATCAATTATACGATACAAAAGACCGCTATATAATTCAGGGAGCATCGGATTACTTGAAAGGGCGGGTTCAGTTGTCCCAGATCGAAACCGGTGAGACGATTACGGTGATTTCTAATGGGAAAGTTCTGTTGTCTGATCCGTACCAGTTTGATACGATCTATAAAATCCAAAGGAGCACCCCATGAAAAAGGTCCAAAACTATTTTTCCTATCTAAAAACATCTGTTTTATCGACGGAAGAGCTGTTCGAGCTGTTCCGGCTCCATACCGAAGGAAAGGACATCTCGCCGTATCGGTTTGATGATTTGGAACAGGCAAAAGATTTGAGCGACAATCAAAAAGCGGCCGCTCAAGAGCTGCTAAAACTTGGAAATCAGGTGGCAGTTTTGTCGCGAAAGGGGATCACAGTCGCCCTGATCGGCTATGTAGAGCAATAATGAGGACCGGCGCTGAAGTTTAAGCTTCAGCGCCGGTTCTCGTTTTGTCGTTTTATTTGACTCCGCGCACGACTTGCAGGATCGAAGTCTCGGTGTCCCACTGTTTTGTTCCAGCGTCGTACAGGGCGGCGCGGATGTCGAAGCGCTGGTTCGCCAGCCGCTTCATTTTGTCAACTTCCGTCTGCGAGACAGGCCGTTCCGGCAGCTGAAGCAGACTGTCGATGTTTTCCAGCGTCTGCTGACGGTCTGCGTCAATCATGGCGTGTGCCATTTCCGGGGAATAGGCCGGGTCATCGGGCGTGAGCGGAACGACGACATAGCCGGTGGAAACATCGTGGAAGCCATACGCTTCCAGATTGCGGGGCAGCTCCATTTCGTTCTGCGCATAGGCTCCGATGGCATTTTGTTTTACGGTATCGCGGAAAAAGGCTGCGGTGCGCTCCCAAATTTCGCGCTCGAAGTCTGTCTCAGCGGCAAGGCAGGAGGCTGTCTGATGAATGCTCCTGCGAACGCAGAGGACAAGGCAGACTCCGCCGGGGCGCAGAACGCGATACTGTTCCTTATAAAAGGGATCGGGCGGGATGTGCTCGGCCACCGTGTTGGAAATGGTCACATCAAAAGAGTCGTCCGGGAAGGGAAGCGCTGTGGCGTCGCCCTCGAGGAACCGCGCCTGTGGGACCTGCTTTTGGGCGAACGCGATGAAATTGCTGTCCCGGTCGATGCCGGTGATGTGCTGATGCGGATACCAGCGGGAGAGGGACTCGGCCAGCGCGCCGGGACCGCAGCCGATCTCCAGAACGTCGGACCGGTCGTCGATGCGGAAAAGTGCCTCGTACTGCCCGCGGAAGGGATCGGAGAAGCGGAGCCGGCGAGAAAAATACAGTGTGCCGATGGTTTGGATGTAGGTGGACCAAAGCGTGTTCATAGGTGCTCCCTCCTTCTTGGGAAGGCAAGCGTATCAGTTTGTGAACGAAATGTCAAGAAAAAATCGGGACATTGCAAAATTTTTTTGGATTCTGTATAATATGATTGGATTTTTGCCGAGATGGAAGATTTTATGACAGAAAAGAATCGATGCGGGGAGGTGCGGGATATGATCCGCATTGCGATCGTGGAAGATGAAGGAGCGGTGCGCGAACAGCTGATCGGGTATGTGCAGCGCTACACCCGGCAGTATGGCACGGTGTTTGATATCAAGACGTTTTCGGACGGCGTCGAAATTTTAGAGGATTACCGCCCGGTCTATGATCTGGTGCTTCTGGATGTGGAGATGAAGCATCTGGACGGCATGGAGACAGCTCGGAAAATTCGGGAGCTGGACCCGGACGTGATGCTGATCTTCATCACCAACATGGCGCAGTATGCCATCAAGGGCTATGCGGTGGGGGCGCTGGACTATGTGCTGAAGCCTGTGCCGTATTTTGCGTTCTCGCAGCAGCTGCAAAAAGCGGAAGAGCAGCTCCGCCGCCGCACCCGCCATTATCTGGCGGTCCCGGTGGAGGGCGGACTGCGCCGCTTGGACACCTCGCGCATCTATTATCTGGAAAGTGAAGGACACCGGGTGCATTTCTACACCGAAGAAGGCGATTTTGCGGCCCCCGGCGCACTGAAAGCGCTGGAAGAAAAACTGGCGGACCGTCCGTTCGCGCGGTGCAACAGCGGCTATCTGGTCAATCTGGCGCAGGTACAGGCGGTCCAGCAGAACACGGTGCAAGTCGGCCCCTACGAACTGCAGATCAGCCGCCCCAAGCGGAAGAGTTTTCTGGCCGCGCTGACCGACTACATCGGAGGTGACGGCCTATGACGTCGTTCCCGGACATCCCGCGCCTGTACACGGCGCTGGCGGAGTGGCTGGCCGTCATTCTGTATGCCCAGAGCCGCCCCCGGCGGTTCGGAAAGCCGGTCACGGTCGCGGTCGATGTGGGGCTGGCGCTGATGCTGGGCCTGTTTCTGGAACTGACGGGCAGCGTGCCCCTTGCATTCTGGCTTCCCTGCATGGTCACGGCGGTGGCGATGCAGTATTTTTATCTGTGGATCATGCGGGATGCCAACTGGCTGGAAGCGGCCTATGACTGCTCCCGCACGTTTATTCTGGCGGAATTTGCGGCCAGCGCCGAGTGGCAGGTCCACTGTATGCTGTTCCCGCAGCGCGGGGGCGCAGACCCGCTGGCCATCCTGCTGATGGCAGTCATTTACGGCGGTGTTTTTGGCGTGGTGTGCTGGCTGGAGCGTACCCGCCCGCGCCCGACCGGGCACATGGACATCAGCAACAAGGCCGCACTGGTGGCCGTGGTCATGGCGATGACGGTCTTTGCAGTGAGCAATCTGAGCTTTCTGGACGGGGATGTGAACATGAACGTGCTCTACATCCGGACGCTGGTGGATTTCTGCGGCGTGCTGATCCTGACGGTCCAGCACGAACAGCTGCGGGAAGCGGCCCTTCACAAGGAGCTGACCGCGATGGACAGCGTCCTGCACCGCCAGTATGAGCAGTACAAGCGGAGCAAAGAGGGCATCAAGCTCATCAACCGGCGGTATCATGAGCTGAAGATTCAAATTGCGGACATCCGCGCCGAGCGGGACCGCGCCAAGCAGGACGCGGCGCTGGCCCAGATGGAGCACGGAATCCTGCAATATGAAGCCGAGAACAAGACCGGAAACCCGGTGCTGGACACCCTTCTGACGGCCAAGAGCATGGACTGTCAGGAGAAAAAGATTCGAATGACCAGCGTAGCCGACGGCCGGTCGCTGAGCTTTCTGACCACCCGTGAGATCTGCACCATCGTGGGAACGGCGCTGGACAATGCCATCGAGAGCTGTTCCGCCGAGCCGGACCTCGAAAAGCGGCTCATCCGAACGGCTGTCTATGTCCAGAACGGCTTTGTGATGTTCCGGTTCGAGAACTACTGTGCCCAGCCGGTCGAGCTGGGCGCGGATGGGCTGCCTGTCAAGAGCACCCACGGCGGCTATGACCTGAAAAGTCTGCGGGCCGTGGCCCAGCAGCACGGGGGCAGCATGACCCTGCATTGGGAGAACCAGTGGTTCACCCTGCGGGTGCTTCTGCCGCTGCCGAAAACCGAATAAAGCACTTAAAGGAGACTGCTGTAAAATTGGCTCAACCTCTCCGTCACGGCTGCGCCGTGCCACCTCTCCTGATAGGAGAGGCCTTGGCATGGCGGAAAGCCAAATCTCTTCGCCAGAGGCTCCCCTATTAGGGGAGCTGTCGAGCGACAGCGAGACTGAGAGGTTTGCTTGGTGCAGCAGCCCCTGTTTTTTCAAAATAGCTCGTTTCCCGGCGCTTACTCGTGATCGCCGGTGTAGATCTGGATATAGCGGGGAGCGTGTTTGTCCTGCACAAAGAGCAGAGCGCAGGTCAGTGCGGCAGCTAAGAACGTGAATACAGCAAGCAGAGCTTTGAGAACTTTCATCGTTTCAATCCTCCTTGGCGGATATGGTTGTTCAGAAACAGGGCAGGAAATTCAGCCCCTGTTAGAGTTCTTGAAATCAGTATATCATATTCTCCGCCGAAAGGCAAACGTCCTTATTTTTTGGTGAACGTTACAAAAATATCAAGGGTTAGTCACGGCTAATGAGCGAAAATAGCAAAGAAAATTAAGGAAAACCCATCATTTCTGCTCAGTTGTCGTTGAACTTCGTTCCCTAAAATGATACAATAAGCGTGTTAAGCAGCTGCTGTCCCGGGCATCGGTGCGCCTGTACGGGTGCTGGGGGCGGCAATTCAAGTCAGAATGGGGGATTTAAGTCCATGTTGAACAAGCTGAAACGTGCGGCGCTTGGCGCGCATACGCCGCATGACAAAGCAACCGCTGCAAGCAAACCAGTCCCGATGCCTCTGCCCGCGCAGGTACGCATCCTGATGAGCCAGCACATCGGCGCCCCGGCGAAAGCCTTGGTCAAAAAGGGCGACGAAGTGTTTGTCGGCACCAAAATTGGTGAGGCAGGCGGTTTTGTTTCTGCAAATATCCACTCCAGCGTTTCCGGCACTGTTGCTGCCGTGGAACCGTTCCGTCTGTCCAACGGCCGGATGTGCGACTCTGTCGTCATCAAGACCGATGGCAAGCAGACCGTTGACCCCGCCGTCAAGGCTCCGGAAGTGACCGATAAGGCCAGCTTCCTCGCCGCGGTGCGCGAGTGCGGTCTGGTCGGTCTGGGCGGCGCAGGCTTCCCGACCGATGTCAAGCTGCAGCCCAAGAGCGCAGTTGACACCCTGCTGATCAACGCTTCCGAGTGCGAAGTGTGGCTGACCAGCGACACGCAGGAGATGCTGAACTGCAGCGATGACATCATCCGCGGCATCGAAGCTGTCCTGAAGTACACCGGTATCCCGAAGTGCGTCATCGGCATCGAGAACAACAAGCCGGAGTGCATCGACCTGCTGTGCCAGAAGACGAAGGACAAGCCCGCGATCGAGGTCAAGCCGCTGCCCAGCGTTTACGGCACGGGCGCAGAGCTGATCCTGATCGAGAAGTGCCTGGGCCGCGAGGTCCCGCACGGCGGTCTGCCCGCCGATGCCGGTGCGGTCGTCATGAACGTGACCAGTGTTTCCACGCTGGGCAAGTATCTGGCTACCGGTATGCCGGTCGTCAGCCGTTGCATCACGGTCGATGGCGATGCCTGTGCAAAGCCGCAGAACCTCATCGTCCCCGTGGGTACTGCCTATGAGGATGTCATCAACGCTGCCGGCATCAAGGGCGGCGTCACGCTGGGCAAGGTCGTTGCCGGCGGTGCAATGATGGGCCCTGCCGTCGAGAGCCTGAGCTATCCCACCACCAAGACTACTTCCGGCCTCATCATGCTGAGCGACACCGCCGCGAAACCCGCGCCGGTCTCTCCCTGCATCCGCTGCGGCCGCTGTGTCGAGTATTGCCCGATGGGTCTGGAGCCGGTCGAGGTCAATCAGGCCTACGCCGCCCGCGATGTTCAGGAGCTGGGCAAGCTGCATGTTGACTACTGCTTCAACTGCGGCTCCTGCTCGTTCGTCTGTCCGGCAAAGCGCCCCTGCACCCAGATGATGGGTCTGGCAAAGGCGTTCTACCTTGGTGAAATCAAAAAAGGAGGCAATAAGTAATGGATACTCGGCTTATTGTTTCGGCCTCCCCGCACCTGCGCTCTGAGGAGACGACCACCGGCCTGATGGCAAACGTGATCGTCGCCCTGACCCCCTGCGTGGTGGCCTCTGCGATTATTTTTGGTCTGCGCGCTCTGCTGGTCACGGCGGTGTCCGTTGTGGCCTGTGTCGCGTTCGAGTGGCTGTACTGCAAGCTGCTCAAGAAGCCCAACCCCATTGGAGATCTCTCTGCTGTGGTCACCGGCATCATCCTCGCGATGAACGTGCCTGTGGGTATGCCTCTGGGCCAGCTCATCATCGGCGATCTGGTCGCCATCATCGTGGTCAAGCAGCTGTTCGGCGGCATCGGCATGAACTTTGCCAACCCCGCACTGGTCGGCCGTATCGTTCTGTTCGTCAGCTTTGCTGGTGAGATGAACAAGTGGGTGTTCCCGGATGCAGCGGTCGATCAGCTGTCCAGCGCAACGCCGCTGAGCGTGGCTGATCCTTCCAAGCTGAGCCTTCTGGACCTGTTCATGGGCGTCCATGGCGGCGTTCTGGGCGAGACCTGCGCTCTGGCTATCCTGCTGGGCCTGATCTATCTGGTGGCCACCAAGACCATCAGCATCGCGATCCCGGCTTCTTACATCGGCAGTATGTTCATTTTCTACCTGATCTCTACGCACAGTCTGCACGGCGCACTGGTGGGCATCCTGTCCGGCGGTCTGCTGTTCGGCGCTGTGTTCATGGCGACCGACTATGTCACCAGCCCCTTCACCCTGAAGGGCAAGCTGATCTACGGCGTGGCGCTGGGCATCGTGACCTTCGCTATCCGTGAGTGGGGCAGCTACGCCGAGGGCGTTTCCTTCGCGCTGCTGTTCATGAACCTGTGGGTCCCCTTCATCAACGATTGGACCCGTCAGACTCCTTATGGCTATATCAAGCCCGCAAAGAAAGCAAAGGAGGGTGCTGGCAAATGAGTAAGAATTCTACTTGGGAGAGCACTGTCAAGCCGGTCGTCGTTCTGAGCGTCATCGCTCTGGTCGTCAGTCTGCTGCTGGCATTGGTCAACTCCTTTACGGCTCCCATCATTGAAGAGAACCAGAAGGCTGCTACGCTGGCCGCTTATGTGGACGTCATGCCCACCGTTGCCAGCGCATCCGATCTGGACGAGGTGACCGGTTTCACCACCGAAAACGTCACCGGCGTGGTCAAGGCCACCGATGGCAGCATCGCCATCAAGGCTGAGGAAAAGGGCTTTGACGGCGGCATCCTGTCCGTCATCATCGGCTTCGACACCAACGGCACAGTCACCGGCATCTGGGTGGATGCTTCCACTCAGACTAAGGGCATCGGCAGCAATGTCGCGAACGACAGCTTCCTCGCTCAGTTCGACGGCATGGACGGCACGCAGAACATCGTTCTGGGTCAGGGCTATGATGCCTACAGCGGCGCAACGATTTCTTCCAAGGCCCTGTTTGCCGCCATCAACGACTGCATCAACTGCTACAATGAGTTGGCATAAAGGAGGTTGGTAAGAAATGGCAAATGAAAACAAGTCCAAGGTAAGCATCCTTACCAACGGCATCATCAAAGAAAACCCCGTTCTGCGTCTGGTTCTGGGCACTTGCTCGTGCCTTGCCGTCACCACGGCTGTTTCCAGCGCACTGGGCATGGGTGCGGCCTTCACCTTCGTGCTGGTCTGCTCCAACATCCTGATCTCGCTGCTGCGCAACGTGATCCCCGCAAAGGTCCATCTGCCCTGCTACATCGTCATCATCGCGGGCTTCGTCACCATCGTCCAGATGGTCATGCACGCCTACATGGAGAGCCTGTACACCGCACTGGGCGTGTTCCTGCCCCTGATCGTCGTCAACTGCATTATCCTCGGCCGTGCTGAGATGTTTGCATGCAAGAACAATGTCGTGGATTCCGCTCTGGACGGTATCGGCATGGGCATCGGCTATACCCTGACCGTCACCCTGATGGCTTCCATCCGTGAGATCCTCGGCAGCGGCACTTGGCTGGGCTTCACCGTCCTGCCCGAGAGCATGGCCAAGATGAGCATTATGACGCAGGCCCCCGGCGCATTCTTCTGCTACGGTGTCCTGATGGCTGGCTGTGTCTGGCTGGAAGGCAAGCTCGACGCCCGCATTGAGCGCAAGAGCTGCTGTGACCTCGACAACCTGAAGAAGGAGGCGGAATAAGATGCTTGTCAAACTCGCTGCGATCTTCTTCAGCATGATCCTCGTCAACAACTATGTGCTGGTGAAGTTTTATGGCATCTGCCCGTTCTTGGGCGTTTCCAAAAAGCTGGACTCCTCTCTGGGCATGTCCGGCGCTGTTATCTTTGTTATGCTGGTGGCAACGGCTGTCACCTTCCCGCTGCAGATCTTCATTCTGGACCCGGCTGGCCTGAGCTACCTGCAGACCATCGTGTTCATTCTGGTCATCGCAGTTCTGGTCCAGTTCATCGAGATCTTCCTCAAGAAGTATGTCGTTGCGCTGTATAACTCTCTGGGCGTTTACCTGCCCCTGATCACCACCAACTGCTGTGTTCTGGCTGTCACCATTCTGGTCGTCGATGACTACGGCGCAGACGTTGCCACTCTGGGCTTCGGCGCTGCTTACATCGAGGCTCTGGTCTGCGCAGTCGGCGCAGGTGTCGGCTTCATGCTGGCCATGGTCATGTTCAGCGGCGTGCGCAAGCGCGTGGAAGCATGCGATCCCCCGGCTCCCTTCAAGGGTCTGCCCATCACGCTGATCGCTGCGGCCATCACCAGCCTGTCCTTTATGGGCTTCGGCGGCCTCGTCGAAAACCTGTTCAATGTGACGCTGTAAGGGAGGAAACAGAACTATGAATATTGCATCGGCTGTTATCCTCTGCACCATCGTGGGCGCGGTGGGCGCGATCATTCTGGTCGCGGCTGCCAAGTTCATGGCCGTGGAGGAAGATCCCCGCATTGAAGAAGTTGCCTCCTGTCTGGCAGGCGCAAACTGCGGCGGCTGCGGCTACGCAGGCTGCGCAGACTACGCAAAGGCTGTCGTCATGGACGGTGTTGCCTGTGACAAGTGCGCTCCCGGCGGCCCCAAGGCTGCTGCTGCCATCGCCAAGATCATGGGCGGTGAGGCCAGTGCGGTCGAAAAGAAGGCTGTGGTCCAGTGCCAGGGCAATTCCGAGCACTGCAAGCCCAGCTATGATTACACGGGCATCCAGAGCTGCGCTGCTGCGGCTGCTCTGTACGGCGGCCCCAAGACCTGCACCTTCGCGTGTGTCGGTCTGGGCGACTGCACCAAGGTTTGTAAGTTCGACGCTATCCACATCGTGGACGGCGTGGCAAAGGTGGATAAGGACAAGTGCACCGGCTGCGGCGCATGTGCCAACATCTGCCCCAAGCATGTCATCATGATCGATGCGGGCGGTCCCCGCAAGCCGGTCGTCATGTGCTCCAATCAGGATAAGGGTCCTGTCGCCATGAAGGCTTGCACCACCTCCTGCATCGCTTGCGGCATGTGCGAGCGTACCTGTAAGTTCGACGCCATCCACGTTGTGGACGGTGTGGCACGCGTTGATTACGACAAGTGCAAGGGCTGCGGCATGTGCGCACAGAAGTGCCCCAAGAAGATCATCCTCTTCCCGCTGAAGGACGATCCGTATCCCCCGAAGCCTGTCGTGAAGCCGGCAGCACCCGCTGCAAAACCGGCTGCTCCTGCTGCAAAGCCCGCCGCACCGGCCGCAAAGCCGGAAGCCAAGGCTGAAGCAAAGCCGGAGGCGCCCAAGGCGGAGTAAGCCCGGACCCTGTGGTCTGAAACGGTAAACCGAAAGCGCCCTCGAAGTGATCCACTTCGGGGGCGCTTTTTTGCGGGAATTTTTGCGTCTTTTTATAAGAAAATCCGGTTGCAATCACGGGAGAGATGGCTCTATAATAGAACCGGAACGCGGCGGGACGCCGCAAATTTTGTCGGAGTGAGGGGACCAAGATGAACGAAGCGAAAACACGTCTGCGGAACGCGGGCTTTCTGACCTTCTTTTTCAGCGGCATCTGCGCCATTTCCAGCGGTGTGGTGGTCAGCTTGCTGCAAGAGCAGTACGGCTTTGCCTACGGCATGACCGGAACGCTGCTGTCCCTGATGAGCATCGGCAATCTGCTGGCGGGCTTTCTGACCGGCATCCTGCCGGGGGTGCTGGGGATGAAGCCCAGCGTTCTGCTGCTGACGATCGGCTATACGGTCGGCTACGGCATCATGGGCTTTACCGGCGTAGAAGTGCTGCTGGCGGTGGCGTTTTTTCTCGTGGGCATTGCAAAGGGCAGCGCCATGAACGCCTGTACCATCCTCGTCAGCGACAACTCCGCTGACCGGACCCGGGGCATGAACCTGATGCACAGCTGCTATGCGTGCGGCGCGCTGCTCTGCCCGTTTCTCATTGCGGCGGCGGCAAAGGTAAGCGCCTCGCTGGCGGTGTTCCTGCTGGCGGCGCTGGGCGTCGTGCTCTGGCTCGTCTACCTGAAAACGCCGATGGAAGGAAAGGCCAAAGGCCAGAAAACCGCCATCGATTGGAGCTTTCTGCGCTCGACACAGTTCTGGCTCCTGACGGGACTGCTCTTCTGCCAGAACGCGGCCGAACAGAGCGTCACCGGCTGGATGGTGACTTACTTCAAGGGCAGCGGCATCATCGCGGGCACGCTGGCGGCGTATACGGTCACGGTCATGTGGGGCGCAACGCTGGTGGCGCGGCTCCTCATCGCGTTCGTGTTCCCGTTCAAGAACCCGCGCAAGGCTATGATCGTAATGGCGGTGACCTGTACGATTTTTTATGTGGGCCTGATGCAAGCCCACAGCCAGCTTGCGGCCATTTTGCTGCTGTTCGCCTTTGCTTTTGCGATGGCGGGCATGAACCCCACCGCTGTGGCCAGCGCGGGCCGGATGACCAGCGTGACCAGCATGGGCATCATGCTTCCGGCAGCGTCCAGCGGTGCGATCTTGATGCCGTGGGTCATTGGCCGGGTGGCGGAGAGCGCGGGCCTTGCCGCCGGTATGGCAACGAATATCATCCCGTGTATCGGTATGTGCATTTTCACGGTGCTGGTCGCAAGGATGAAAGAGACGACGTAATCCAGAGGATGGCGGGTGTTTCCGTAAGCAAGTGTCCGGAGGGTGGGACCCTGATGCGAAGCGTTAGGGCGGGGGATGGAATGCCCCGATTCACTTGCGGCGGAAATACCCGCTGTCCTCTGTGCAGAACATTTATCTTTCAATACCTCTTGCTTTCGCGCTGAACTCACAGCCGCAGTAATCCTGACGGTACAGGCCGTATTCCTCCGACAGCTGCAAACTGCGCAGATAGCCGTTGTGCTTTTTGAAATCCGAGGGCAGGTGCTTGACGCCGTATTCGGCTTCGAGTTCCTGCCCGATCTCGTTGATGCGCTTGGCGTCCTTGTGCGGGCTGATGGACAGGGTGGTGGTGAACCACTCGAAGCCGTGCTCCTTGGCGTACTGGGCGGCGCGGCGCATCCGGAGCCGGTAGCAGACGGTGCACCGGCTCCCGCGCTCCGGCTCGTTCTCCAGACCGGCGACGGCAGAATAGAACTCCTGCGGGTCGTAGTGATCCTCGATGACGGTCACGCCCAGCGGATGGGCGGCGGCCACAAAGCGTTCCAGCTCTTCGCCCCGGCGGTGATATTCCTCGGCGGGCCAAGTGTTGGGATTGTAGTAGAGGACCGTGATCTCAAAATGCTCGCAGAGCTGTTCCAGAACGGCACTCGAGCAGGGGCCGCAGCATGCGTGAAGCAGCAGCTTGGGCCGGGAAGTGCCCAGAGTTTTCAACACTTCGTCCATCTGCTGTGCAAAATTCAACTGTTTTGACATGGATATCATCCTTTGGTATACTTGGTGTGAACCTCTCAGTCTCGCTATCGCTCGACAGCTCCCCTAAGTAGGGGAGCCTCTGGCGAAACCGGAAGCCTTGCGAGGACTGCCAAGGCCTCTCCTATCAGGAGAGGTGGCAATGCGAAGCATTGACGGAGAGGTTGTTTCCTTTATTATACCACACTTTCCAATAAAAGAGGAGAACTTCCCATGACGAACGAAAAGATCGCCCGCATCAATGAGCTGGCGAAAAAGAGCAAGACCACCGGCCTGACCGAGGCCGAAAAGGCAGAGCAGCAGGAGCTGCGGCAGGAATATCTGGCTGACATCAAAGCCAGTCTGCGGGCGCAGCTGAACAACACTTCCATCAAAGAGCCGGACGGGACCATCCACAAGCTGGGCCGGAAACATTAAAAACAGGTTAAAAGAGGAGAAAAGTGGTTTTCCCTCTTTTTTTGTTTCTCCCAGCGTGCTATACTATACTTGTACTGTTATGGTCGTTTGACAGGGCAATACAAGATTCCCAAGGTAGCGTATCCCGGGCAAGGTGCACGGAAAAGGCTGTCTTTTGAAAAAAGGATAAAGAGGTCATTTATTATGCTTACTGCAATTACGGGTATCAACTGGGGCGATGAGGGCAAGGGCCGCATGGTCGACCTGATCAGCCAGGAGTACGACATCGTTGCACGGTATCAGGGCGGCAACAACGCCGGCCACACCGTCAAGAACGAGCGCGGCAAGTTCGTGCTGAACCTGCTGCCTTCCGGCATTCTCCGCCCGAATGTTGTCTGCGTGATGGGCAATGGTATGGTCATCGATCCCCACCATCTGGATGGCGAGATCAACAAGCTGCGTGAGCAGGGCATCGCCATTACCCCCGACAACCTGAAGATCTCCGACCGTGCTACCATCACCATGCCTTACCATGTGGAGCAGGACGGTCTGGAAGAAGCTCGTCTGTCCAAGACCGGCGCACAGTTCGGCTCCACCAAGCGCGGCATCGCTTACGCTTACGGCGATAAGTACATGAAAAAGACCCTGCGCATGGGCGACCTGCTGCATCTGGACGACGCTGTGAAGAAGCGTCTGATCACCATGGTCGATTCCAAGAATCTGGTCATGGAGGGCAGCTACAACGCCGCTCCCATCAGCGTGGACGAGATGTGGGCATGGCTGGAAAAGTATGCCGCCATCTTCAAGGATTATATCTGCGATGTGGGCCAGTATCTGGCCGATGCAGACGCCGCCGGCAAGAAGGTGCTGTTCGAGGCACAGCTGGGCGCTCTGCGTGATATCGACTTCGGCATCTACCCCTACACCACTTCTTCCAACGTCATCGGCGCATACGCCCCCATCGGCGCTGGCATCCCGGGCCACAAGCTGCACAACTCCATCGGCGTCATGAAGGCTTACTCTTCCTGCGTCGGCGACGGCCCCTTCACCGCAGAGCTGGCCATGACCGAAGAGGAAAAGCATGACCTGCGCGAAGCCGGCCACGAGTACGGCGCTGCTACCGGCCGTCCCCGCCGCGTCGGCCCCATCGATCTGGTGGCAAGCCGCTATGGCGTGTTCTGCCAGGGCTGCGATGAAGTCGCTCTGACCCTGCTGGACGTTCTGGACTACATGGAGAAGATCCCCATGGTCACCGCTTACAAGCTGACCGACGGCACGACGACCACCCGCTTCCCGATGGGCGAGGCTCTGGATACCGCACAGCCCGTGGTGGAGTATCTGCCCGGCTGGCATTGCGACATCACCGCCGCCCGCAAGTGGGAGGACCTGCCCAAGGAGGCTCAGGCTTACGTCGAGTACCTCGAAAAGGCTGTCGGCTGCAAGATCACCTATATCTCGGTCGGTGCAGAGCGCGAGGCTTATATCCATCGCGTCTGATCGGCTCTGCTTTTCCCGACCGCAATCGAAAAGGAAGCGTCACATATGTTTGATATCATTACAGACAGCGCCTGCGACCTGACCCCGGAAACGGCTCAAAAGCTGAACATCGAGGTCATTCCGTTCTATGTTTCTCTGGACGGCGAGCATTACCGCAAAGAGGGGCAGGAGATCGCCGTGCGGGACTTCTACCAGTTCATGGTGGACAATCCCTCGGCCTACCCCAAGACGAGTCTGCCCTCGCTGGAGGACTTTGAGACGGCATTCCGCGCCCATGCGGCGGCGGGCCGTCCGGTGCTCTGCCTTTGCTTCACCAGCAAGATGAGCGGCTGTGTGGGCAGCGCCCGCAATGCCCGCGAGCTGGTGCTGGAAGATTTCCCGGACGCAAAGATCGAAGTGATGGACACCACGGCGGCGACCGTCACCGAGTCCATCGTGGTCGAGAATGCCGTTGCCATGCGCGATGCTGGCTGCACGCTGGAACAGACCGTCGATTGGCTGAGCGCAGAGCGCGCGACCAATCAGATCTTCTTCACGGTGGGCAATCTGGATTACCTCATCAAGGGCGGACGCATCGGCAAGGTGACCGGCCGCGCGGCCAACATTCTGGGCATCAAGCCGATGATCCTGTTCAAGGAAGGCGAGATCTTCTCGGCAGGTGTGGCGCGCGGACGCCAGAAGAGCTTTGAAAAGGCGCTAGACCAGCTGATGGCCTATCTGACCGAGCGGAACGCCACCCCGGATGACTACTGCATCACGGTGGGCTACGGCTACGACGAGGAAGAGGGCAAGCGGCTCTGGATGCAGACCCGTGCGGCTCTCCGCGCGAAGTATCCGGCCTGTAAGTGTGAAGTCGGTCTACTGCAGATCGGCTGCACCATCGCGGTGCACACCGGCCCCTATGCGCTGGGCATGGGCGTCATGCGGCGCTGGAAAGAGCAGTAATCAGAACAAAAAAGAACGCCCGCAGGGGAACCGGAGCACCGGCCCCTGCGGGCGTTCTTCTGTGTTTAATAGTGGACGACGTTCCCGGCGCTGCGGATGCGCGCGAGGACCGGTTCGGCTTCCGGACTGCGGAAGTAGTCCAGACTGGTCTGCGGCAGGAGCGTCTCCAGCGTGGCCCAGTCGCCGGTCTGCAGACACTGACGGACCGTGGAAGCGCTGATGGCCCTGCCGCTGGCTTCCTTGCGGGGGACCACGATGCAGTCGATGCCCGCTTGGGGCAGCTGCTCACACATGATCTGGTTGTACAGGCCGGTGACCTGACTGGTCGGCTCTTCGCCGACATAACGTGCGGTAATATTCAACGCTTTGGCGATTTTCGTGAACACCGCGAGGTCGAGCCGCGCATGGCCGTCGATGACGGCGGCCTCGTCTTTGAGGAAGTAGCTGGGGAAGGTGGCATTCGAGATGATGTAGGGGCCGCTGTCGTGCAAGATGACGTTGGGCAGATGCTTCACGCCCTCGGCCACCAAACGCTTGCGCACGGCAAAGGGGACAAGGCTGGCGTCCTCGCTGACCACGAAGAGGTGCAGGGTGTCACAGGCGGCGGCTGCCGTCTCGACCAGATATTGATGGCCGAGGGTGAAGGGATTCGCGTTCATGACGAGCGCGGCCGATTTGCCCTCGGTCTTTGTTTTTTCGAGGTTCCGCAGATAGCTGCCAAAGCCGTCCCGGCGGTTCTCCATGAACACGAGGGTGTCCTCGACGCGGGCGATCTCGTAGAAGCCGAGGTCGCCGAAGAACTTCGAACTTTTCACCTTTGTGTATAAAAAGAGGTGCAGATTCCCCCGCGCACACTGGACCTCGATGAGGTGGGTGATGATCTGGTTCAGCAGCCCCTCGCCCTGATGGGCGCTGCTGACCGCAAAGCACCGCAGCGTGTTGCCAAAGCAGCTGCCCGTGCCGATGACGTTGTAATTGTCGTCGTACATGGCGCAGATGTAGTCAAGGTTGCCGTCCCGGCGGATGCCCTCCTGTTCCAGCAGGGCGTCGATCTGGGCAAGGGCGCTCTTGTCGGTGGGATAGACCTGAGAAATCGTATATTCTGACATGGATATTCCTCCCTGTTGTATCGATTCGACCAGTCTTGCAGGTCAGATGGAAGCATCGGTGCGGAAAAAGTGGAGCAGATAGGTCAGCGCCAGCAGATCGGCGCTGCCGCCCGGAGACAGGTGCTCCGCGATAAAGCGGTCGTCCAGCGCGGCGAGCAAGGCTTCGTCCGGATAGGGGGTCTGTGCCAGAAGGGCGTTCAGCTCGTCCACCAAAGCCAGCTGACGTTCCCGGCTGGAACGGGCGATGATGTTGGTGTCGGTGCTGTGGGCGAGGATGGCCAGCAGCGCCCCGCACCCGGCACGGTTGATGTCGTACCCTTGGGCAAGGCCCTGTTCCAGCGCCGGAAGTCCATGCTCGAGCACAGCGGGAAGTCCGGCTTCCACCTGTCCGCGCACACCCGTGATGCCGTACTGCACATAGAGCTTCTGCCCGGCGGTGACGGCGGTTTCGGCGGTGACGCCCGCAAAGTCCTGCGCGGTCAGCCCCTTGGTCATGGCAGAGACTTCGGCCAAAACGCGGGCGGAGTCCTTCCAAAGGGAGCGGTCCAGCCGTCCCAGCGCCGCGCAGGTGATGCCGATGGAGAAGATGGCGCCCTTGTGGGTGTTGATGCCGTGGGTGGCATCCAGCATCTCGCCCTCGGCTTCACAGCCCAGCGGGCGCAGGGCCGCGAAGGTTTCGGGGGCGGGGCGGTCCATCGTCGCACGTCCCGCCTTAGCACAGGCTTCGAAATAGGGATAAAGCGACGCCGCGCTACTCATGAAGGTGAAGGAATCCATGTCGGTGTGGCTGCCGCTGTTCCGGCGGTCCACCAGACCCGGCTTCGGGGTGGTGGTCACCTCGTACAGCAGGGCGCGGACCGCCTGCTGTGCGGCGGTGGCGGCGTCCCATGCGTCCAGCGTCTCGGTCAGGATGGCGGTCGTCTTGGCTTGCAGCTCGGCCACCGTGTGGATGCGCCGGCTGCTGCACGCCTTAGCCGGTCCGCCGCAGATCAGACAGCGGCGGCCTTCCAAATGCAGCTCCTCGCGGTCCACTTTGATGCCGTTCGGCCGGAGGACATCCATGTCGAACAGCCGCCCCAGCGGCGTGGCGTCCTCGATGTCGGTCGTGAACTTCTTGATGGCCAGCGGGTCGGCGTCCAGCACATAGAACGCTTCACAGCCGGTGGGCGCACAGGCCGCGTCGGTGTGCAGCGGCGTGAGCTTGGCCCGGAGGAACTGCTGCCGGAGCAGCTGCTGCCCGCGGGCAAAGCCCCGCCGGATGAGCGGCGAATCCTTGACCGGACCCGCGATATTCATGGTAAAGCAAACGAGCGGCTTCTGGTACTGCGCCAGAAGCTCCTGCTGGTGATGCACCCGGCGTTCGCGGGCGTCCAGCATTTCAAGCAGAGAAACTTCAGCTGCCATCGAGAGGCTCCTTTCCTCAAACGGTAGATTCAAAAAAATCCGAACCTCTTCGCAATGTGTGGTTCGAGTAAAATAAGATGTAGGCTTTCTTGTTCCGTCGAGGAACGAATCCATACTGCCTGTCAAATAAGATTATATCACATGGAATCCGCTTGACAAGATTTCGCGGTCAGAGAATCGGTTCGCCAATGTAAAGCAAAAGGCCGCTGCATCTCTGCAGCGGCCTCGTGATGGGTCACTTCATAATCCGAATAAGTCCGCATGTGTGCCTGTGCGGTATAAATATAGCTCGGTGTCAATCTGAAGGTAAATCAGCAGCCAGTCCGGCTGGATGTGACACTCCCGGTGCGGAATATAGCTGCCGGTCAAGCTGTGATCTCGATTCTGCGGTGGAAAGGATTCCGGGACAGCCAGCACATTGATGACCTGCTGAAGCAAAGCCATGTTGCAATGCTACTTTTGGCATACCTTCAAATCCTTTTTGAATGGAGAGTATGCGCACTCTTTTTTGCGGGGGCTGCGAAATTCCGAAACCACCCCATCATTATTATAACACGTTTCACCCTTGTTGAACAGCATAAAGCAATACAAAACTTACGGTTTTACGTTGTCTGCTCTGCCAATGAAGCCGCACGGCAGGGGGAGCGTTGCACAAATAAAGCACATTTCAGTCAAAGCTCAGAATGCGGATAACAGAAAAACCACGATAAAACCGCGTTTCCAAACGGTTCATCGTGGCTTTTCTTGTGGTCGGAGTGGCGAGACTCGAACTCGCGGCCTCCTGCTCCCAAAGCAGGCGCGCTACCAACTGCGCAACACCCCGGAAAGATACCTTAATAGTATACCTTTTTTTGCGGCGTTCGTCAATCCCGGCGGCACGAAAAAAGCGGGTGAAAGCGGCAGAAAGCTCACGATCCATCCGATTTTCGACTTTTGCTTGACAAGGCAGGAGGTTGGCGGTATCGTTAAGATGTTTGAGCTCGAACTTTTTAGGAGAAAACAGGAGGAACAACGTGGCAGAAACCGTTTTGGAACCGCAGCAGAAAAAGACAAGGCTGATGACCGAGGGCAGCATCTGGAAAAACATTTTGCTGTTCTCTGTGCCGCTCATCTTGGGCAATCTGCTGCAGCAGCTTTATAATACGGCCGACTCGATCATCGTCGGCAACTTCGTGGGCAGCAATGCGCTGGCAGCCGTCGGCTCCAGCGGTTCGCCCATCTTTTTGCTCATTGGCTTCAGTCAGGGCATTGCCGTGGGTGCGGGCGTCGTGGTGGCGCAGTTCTTGGGCGCAAAGGACCGCAAGGAAGCGCAGGAGGCCGTGCACACCTCGCTGGCGCTGGCGACGATCTTGGGCCTGATCCTCACGGTGGGCGGCATTCTGGTCAGCCGGTCGCTGCTCACGGCGATGGACACTCCGGCAGAGGTTCTGGAAGATGCCGTGCTGTATATGCAGCTGTACTTTGGCGGCGTGCTGTTCAGCGTGGTCTACAACATGGCCGCGGGCATCTTGAACGCGGCGGGCAACTCCCAGCGCTCGCTGATCTATCTGGGCGTCGCGTCTGTGACGAATATCATTCTGGACCTCGTTCTGATCGCGGGTCTGAAGATGGGCGTGGCCGGTGCGGCCATCGCGACGGACATCAGCCAGCTGGTGTCCTGTGTGCTGTCGATGAGGTTTCTGATGCGGGTCAACGATGACTACCGCGTGACCGCAAAGGAGATCAAGGTCCACAAAAAGATGGCGGCCCGCATCATCAAAGTGGGCTTGCCCACCGGCATCCAGAACATGGTCATCTCGCTGTCGAACATTCTGGTCCAGGCCAGCGTGAACGGCTACGGCGCAGCGGCGATGGCGGGTTTTGCGGCCTACATGAAGGTCGATGGCTTCAACATCCTGCCCATCATGAGCTTCAGCATGGCGGCGACCACCTTCGTGGGCCAGAACTACGGTGCGGGCAAACTCGACCGCGTGAAAAAGGGCATGTGGGTCACCGTGGCGATGAGCTTTTTCTATACGGTGCTCACCGGCATTTTGCTGTTGGCCTTCCAAAGCCCCATCATGCACCTGTTTACGCAGGACGAAACGGTGGTGGCCTTTGGCTGCACGGCGATGCATTACTTCTGCCCGTTCTACTGGGAACTGGGCATCCTGCACGGCTTGGCCGGAACGGTGCGCGGCACGGGCAAGACCATCCCGCCGATGGTCGTTCTGCTGGTGTCGCTGTGCGTGTTCCGCATTTTCTGGATCCAGTTCGCGCTGGGCTTCTTTGCGGGAATCGACGGTATCTTCATCCTGTATCCCGTCTCGTGGGGTCTGGGTGCGGTCCTGATGGTCCTGTATGCGTGGAAGGGCCATTGGATGGAAGCTTGAGCCTAGGACCGTAACGTTGAGAAAAATTGTCGAAAAAAGAGACAAAACCGGGGCGTTTGGTTGCTTTTTCATAAAAAGTGCCTTATAATAAAGTATAAACGTTTTCGAATTTGAAAAAATTGTCGGAAGGGAGGGTGTCCGGATGGAAATGACGAATCCGCAAAAAGCTGAACGCTATATCCAGAACATGCGCAAGGTCCGGGCGCTCTCGAAACCGCAGTTCTCGCCGGAAACGGCCCCGGATGTGCTGTTGGAGACGATCCAAGGCAACGCCGTGCGCTGTTATGAATTGATGCGGGAGAACAACGCGATCTTGTCTGAGCTGATCTATACCCGCGACCCGGTCGTGCTGACCGATGACGACATCGCGGATCTGGAAGACTTTGCGGGCAAGATGTTCAACTATGCCCACAGCGAGGATGCCGGCATTGCATATAAAATCTACGAACTTCTGTTGAAAGCGGCCCGTCTCCGCAAGGACACGCCCATGATCATCAAGGAACTGTATTACTGCGGCGTATCCCTGCACTATGTCAATATCAGCGATCCCGAGCACAACATCAATCTGCTGGGCCATCGTGTCCATGCCTATATGATGGAAGGCGCGGGCTACATCGCACAGTACGAAGAGCTGGACCATACTTCCAGACAGTACATCATCCGCTGTGTGGGCAACACGCGGCTGTCCGTGTCCCGGTATACCCATAAGGCGGCCCGTCGGTATATGCGGTTGTTCGATCAGGCCATGGGTATTATCCAGTCGCCCTATTATCAGAAACTGGACCCGGATATCCCGTGGAACAACTTCATCTATTCCATGCACATGGACCGGATGACCCTGATGTGCTATCTGCGGGAGCATGACGACCCCGAGATCGCGCAGAAGGTGCTGGAATCGGCAACTTATGTTTATGAACGCAAAAAGCCCTATCAGAGTGACGACGCCCGCCTTCAGAACTGGCGGGTAGAGTATTATTATCACGCGGCTCGCTACCATGCAGGACTGTGCACCGCGCAGGAAGCGACGGAAGTACTTTTAGAGATCGTGGAGCGGAGCGATGATCTGGACTATTCGCCGGATGGCATCAACCGGAATCTGACGGCATTTGCGTACACCGCCGCCTATGAAAAGCGGATGACCCCCGAAGAGCGGGCAGCGATGGCGGACCGGTTCCACTTTGCCGAACAGGCCAGCCGCCGGTATCTGGAAAACATGCCCAGCAACGAGTATCCGCGCGTGGCGAGCAGCGCCATGCGGAAACTTCTGCTGGCGCGGAGCTATCTGGAAAACCCCAATATTCTGGACGTGTTCGACCATGTGCTCGCGGGCCACAAGCCGACGTTCGTGCACTCGCAGATGGTGGCCCATCTGACCCGCGTACTGGTGCGGCGGCTGCTGGACACGAACCCGGCGGCGCTGATCGGTGTGCTGGGCTGCGAGACAGTCGAAGCAGTCCAGAGCCGCCGCGAGGAAATTCTGCTGACCGCCTACCATTGCGGCTTGTACCACGATGTGGGCAAGAGCGCGGTCATCATGTACATCGACACCAACAGCCGCTGCTTGCTGGACGAAGAGTTCCTCTGCGTCCAGTCGCACCCGGAGATCGGCTATTGTCTGCTCTGCGATGCCGGATACGACGAATATCTGGCCCCGGCGGCGCGGTATCATCACTGTTTCTATAGTGGAAGGGGCGGCTATCCCAAAGAGCTTCCACCCTGTCCGCGCAATGTGAAGCCCATCGTGGATGCGCTGAGCGTGGCGGATTCGCTGGACGCTGCGACCGACAACATTGGCCGCTGCTACAACATGGCCAAGCCCTTCCGCACCCTGCTGGGCGAACTGCGGGCGCAGAGCGGGAGCCGCTATGCACCGGCCGTCGTGGCGCTGTTCCAAGACGAAGGATTCTGTGAGCGTCTGGCGCAAAAGCTGGATCAGGAGCGGAAAAAAGTTTACCTGCAAGTCTATCATGTGGGCGAGGAGCAATAACCATGGAAACGCTGCGCAATCTTCTTTTCTACGGCGGTGTTGACCCGGAGGTATATCGGGACTGCCGCGAAGAAATTTGGAAGGAAAACCGCGAAAAACTGTTTTTCTTTTTGTCGGTCAGTATTTTATTCCTGCTCATCGCGCTGGTGGTGTGCTGTCTGGTCAAATCCCTGACGGCGGGCGTCGTGATCTATCTCGTGGGGCTGGCGGTCTGCCTTGGTCTGATCTGCGCCGTCCAGAATTTCCCCGATAACCATATGGTCACGGCCCTCAGTGCGGATGTGTTCATGGGGATGCTGTATCTGATGGGGATCTATCTGGGCACGATCGCCTATCCGAACGAGTCGGCCATCTGCTTTCATGTGTTCGCGGTGCTGCTGCCGATGCTGTTCACTCGCCCCGCCATCGGGAACATCCTGCGCACAGCGCTGTACGAGGGCATTTTCATCGGCTGTGTGTTCTGGTTCAAGACGCCGGATGTTCTGGCGCTGGACCTTCTGAATGCGTTTTTGTTCGGGGCGGCGGCCTGTGTGCTGTCCACCTATTATGTCCGCGCGCTGACCGACAACGTTGTGGTCCGCCGCAAGCTGAAAGTCATTGCGGAAACGGATCTGAACACCCAGATCCCCAACCGAAACGCCTACGAGAACCACATGCAGGACTATCCGCTGCGCTGTGCTAACACCCTGAGCTGCGTCTATGTGGACGTCAACGGTCTGCATGAACTGAACAACACCAAGGGCCACGATGCCGGAGATGTGATGCTCAAGACCGTGGCGCAGGAGATGGTCAAAACGTTCGGCATCAAGGACAGCTACCGCATCGGCGGCGACGAGTTCGTGGCCTTTGTGGTGGACGAGGACCCGCGTATGGTCCGGGAGCGGATGCGTGCGCTGGAAGCAAATGTCGAAGCAGATGGCTATTCGGTGGCGGTCGGCTGTGCGACCTGCAGCGCCGGCGGCATCCAGATGGAAGCCCTGATCAAACAGGCCGAGACCCGGATGTACGACGCGAAAAACGAATATTACCGCAAACGCGGGATGCTGCGATAAGCAAAGCGGCTCTCTCTGTTCAGAGAGGGCCGCTTTTATATCCCATACAGCTTCGGCACTTCGGTGCGGAACAGGTCCAGCATGGCCTTGAGCGGGGCGCTCTGGTAGTCGCTGCGGGGATAGACCAGACAGAGCGGACGGCTGGCTTCGACCTCCGCGACCGGAAAATAGCACAGCTGGTCCCCGCAGAACTCCTGCTGGGCAAAGACCTGCGGCGCAAAGGTGACGCCCAGCTGCTGGGCCGCCAGACTGAGCGCACGCTCCACGTTGCTGCACTCGAGCCGCAGGTTGGGCAGAAAGCCTTTCTGCTGGCACATCTTGTGGCAGATTCCGCCTAAGAGCTGTTCGGTGGGCAGCAGGATGAACGGCTCACTGGACAAGTCCCGCAGGTCCACTGTGCCGTTTTTGGGGTGGATGCGGGACAGGAACGACCGCGGGATGGCCAGCACGATGGATTCATCGAGCAGCAGCTCGTTGCAGAAGGTCACGGTGTCGGGGTTGGGAATGTCTACGATGAAATCCAACTGATCCTCTTCCAGCATATGCCGGAGGGTGGCCGTGGAAAGCTCGACGGTGTGGACCTCGCAGTTGGGGAACTGCTGATAAAAGGCGGCGAGGATGGTGGGCAGGAGCAGGTCGCCCCGGTGGGGGCTGACGCCGAGCTTGAGCAGCTGGCGGCGTCCCGAGGTGATGTCGCTGAGCTTGGTGTTCAGCCGCCCGAAGGTGGCTTGGGTCTGTTCGGCCCACGCGCAGAACAGGCTCCCGGCGTAGGTCAGCTCCAGCCCGTTCCGGCCGCGGGTGAACAGCGGCGTGCCCAGTTCCTCTTCCAGCGCCTTCAGGCTCAGCGAGAGCGAAGGCTGGGTGAGATAGAGCTTCTGCGCCGCCCGGGTGATGTTTTTTTCTTCCGCAAGGGTCAGGACATATTCCAGCTGGTTCCAGTTCATCACGCACCTCCTGATGATAAGAAAAACCTATTGTTTCTATCATAAAACATATATTTGAAAAATGCAATGCCCTGTGATACCTTATATTCAGAAAGAGGAGGAATGGAAGATGGAGAAAGTGATTCATATTCGGGATCATGCGGCGGAAAAGACTGCCGAAGCCAGCCCGGAGACGATGTCGAAATGGAAAATGGCCCTGCTGATCTTTGTTTACTTCATCAAGATCGGGACCTTCACCTTTGGAAGCGGATGGAGCATTCTGGCTCAGATGGAGCAGGAGTTCGTGGACAAACGCCACTGGATTAGCAAACAGGACCTGCTGGACCTGCTGGCTGTGGGAAAATCGCTTCCGGGCATTATGATCACCAACATCACCCTGCTGTTCGGCTACCAGATGGCGGGTGTGCTGGGCGGCGTGCTGGCGGTGCTGGGCATCGCACTCCCGGCGGTGGTGGTGCTGTCGCTGGTCACGCTGGTGTATGACGCCATCAAATCGAACTACTGGGTCTGGGCCGCGCTGAAGGGCGTACAGTGCGCGGTGGTCCCCATCATCGGCGGTGCGGCCATCTCGCTGGGGAAGGAAGCCCTGAAGGATAAAATGAGCATCATGATCTGCGTGGCGGCGCTGGCGGTCTGCCACTTCACGAGCATCAGCAACATCGTGCTGATCGTGGCGGGCGTCGTGGGCGCTCTGGTCTGGATGGGGGTGAAGGAACATGCTTGAAACATTGGTCCAGCTGTTCATGGCGTTTGCCCGCATCGGCTTCACGAGCTTTGGCGGAACATCGATGATCCCGCTCATCCTCGATGAAATGTCCAGTCACGGCTGGATGAGCGCCGACGACCTGACCAACCTCATCGCCATCGCGGAGATGACCCCCGGTTCGCTGGGCGTCAACTGTGCGACCTTTGCCGGGACCCAGACGGCGGGAGCCATCGGCGGCTTGGTGGCGGTGCTGGGCGTGCTCAGTCCGGCGTTCACCCTGACGCTGGCGGCGGCGGTCTTTTTCCAGAAGTTCCGCGAGAGCAAGGTCATGAGCTATATCATGCGGGTGGTCAAACCACTCTGCATCGGCATGATCGTCGAAGTGCTCATCAGCCTGAGCCTGAGCACCTACACCGGCGAAAGCGGTGTCAGCTTCATCGGCCTTGGCATCGGGCTGTTCTGCTTCTGGCTGCTGCAAAAGAAAAAGATGAGCGTGCCAAAAGTCATCGGCATCGCGGCCGCGCTGGGCGTGGTGGGGTTTGGTGTGCTGTAAGAACCTCTCAGTCTGAAGAGCGCTGTTACGAGACGAACCTCTCAGGCATTGCTTCGCAATGCCAGTCGTCCTCCCTCTGTCGCTTGCGCGACATCTCCCTC
>OLGM01000237.1_pt1 | contig 40454 bp, 29 predicted proteins | sample 1606001 | NCBI WGS metagenome assembly OLGM01 (sample SAMN03283294) | human gut metagenome | biome: human-associated habitat; material: feces | host: Homo sapiens | place: Peru | collected 2012
CAAGGAAAGCTACAATAACAACGGCAAGAGCCAAGATGATGTAACCGAGCTCATGGTTATACTTTAATGCCTGCTGATATATACATTATTATAATGAATACGCTTACAAAAGTACAATAATAATTTCAGATAGACATAATAAATACTCATACATTTAACGGAAGAACCGCTTTATACCCCATCTTCTTCTTCCTCTTCAGCAGAAGCGTTGGTATCCAACTTCTCATCCTTTGATATAGAGATACTACCCATTCGGGAAATCTTAAGTACCAGAGGTACATATTCATCGCTGGTAACATCAGGCGACCCAACACTTGCTGCGAAGTAAAGATAATCACCTTCTGCTTTCACATACACAATACCAAGCAAAGCACCCATGTCCTGTGTATGTTTGTCAATATAGGATGTGAAATCTTTCTTTGTGAAAGTACGGCTAAAGAATTCTGAACCATCGCTTCTCAATACCTTAACCGAAATTCTGTTATCATAATACTTGGTGTTTTCGTCCAACTGGAGAACCGGAAGTTCCTTGTCAGAACTACGCTTCACCACCACTTTATAATGGGAACCAACCCAGTCAGCCTCCCTGGTCTGCTCATAATCACTCATTTTCTGAGTAGCTTTATTCGCAACCTTAGCCACCGGTTTAGGAGCAATAATGATATTACTCTTCTTCTTTTCGGTACAAGCCGTCAAGCTTGAAATAGCCAAAAGACCTATTAATATATAATCAATTCGTTTCATTCCGTTATTTTTTCTTACTGCAAAAGTACATTTTTCTTTTGGAATAGCCAAAGAAAAGAACAAAAATCTATATTCTGAGACCAAATCAGATGCAAAAAGGCACCTACTTTCACAAGCAGGCGCCTTAACATACCTAAATACTAACTAATAAATTTCCTATTGAATCTTACACGATATAATAAAAGTTCAGTTTATGAATTCTAATCGTTAGTTTGACGAAAAGAAAATGAAAAGGTTTAATCAAGATATAAAAAAAGTGTTTTTTCTGCATTATTTTTTTGTTTCTTAGCAAAAGAACATCAAAAAACACGATTTTGTTTTGTTTTTCAAACATTTTGCCGTACCTTTGCAGCATAATAAAGACATTAAGTATGAAAAAGAGGTTAATATTTATCATTTCTGTATTTTTTGCCTTCGTTTCATGTTCGCACCAGCAAACAGAAAAGAAGGAGCAAGTCATCGACACAATACCTGTGATGGTGATGCAGATACAGAAATGCAATCGCCTATATACAGCAGAAGCTCATGTTCATAAGATTATAACACATGATGACCAGCTCAATCTGAAGGGCTCACTGTTCAAGAAAGACTTTAATATTCATGTTCCCGGCTCAAACCGCAAGGTGGCCATTCCGATGGATGCGACATTAAAAGCTTATGTAGACTTTTCAGGATTCTCTGCCAAGAACGTTAACCGACAAGGCGACAAGATAGAAATCATCTTGCCGGACCCAAAAGTGATACTCACCAGCAGTAAAATCAATCATGAAGGTGTAAGACAATTCGTTTCACTCACCAGAAGAAACTACAGTGATGCAGAACTGTCACAATTCGAACAACAAGGCAGGGAAAGTATCATTCGCGATATCCCGAACCTAGATATTCTTGAACAGGCACGCCAAAGTGCAGCAAACACCCTGATTCCGATGCTACAGGACATGGGATTTGCTGAAGAGAATATCAAAATCAGTTTCAGGAAGAAATTCACTTTCAACGATCTGAAGACTCTTCTGGATAAGACAACTATCGAAAAGAATCACTAAGCGAGGAGAACAATGATATGAAAAGAATACAAATCATCGTACTATTAGCACTGATCCTTATTCTGGGTGGAGCCTTCTATTGGCTCACCAAAGACAACGAGGTCAGCGTGGTACAGGAAGATAAGACAACCCTCTCACCCACTCAGGTAGAAAGCATCGAGAATATCGGTCAATGGGAATTTCTATCTGTAAGTGATGAAGAACTGATAGATACTATACGCCGTGGCTTTTTTGGCGACGACCAACTGGTACGTATCTATTACGGAACGTTGCGCTTGGGTATCGATATGAAGGATGTAAAAAAAGGATGGCTACAAGCCAGCCAGGACAGCATCGTATGCACTTTACCTCCTATCAAACTGCTGGACCATAACTTCATTGACGAAGCGAAGACCAAGAGTTTCTTTGAAGAAGGCAAATGGACAGGCAGCGACAGACAGGCTATGTATGAGCGTGCTTATCAAGCCATGAAGAAACGTTGCTTAAACCGCACCAACATCTATACTGCACAGGCGAATGCCAAAACTCAGTTTAGAGAGATGCTGAAAGCAATGGGATTCAAAAACGTAAAGATAGAATTTAAGAAATAACAAGGTTATAATACACAAGTAACTGCGTTATCAGGTATAAAAATATAGATATAAGATAAACATAAAATTTTTAAGAGATGGATGCAATAAACGATTTTTTCACCGCATTTAGTTCATTCCTGTGGGGATGGCCTATGATTATCCTGCTGTTGGGAACCCACATCTTTCTGACCATCCGCTTGCGCTTTCCACAACGCAAGATTTTCAAGGCAATCAAACTGTCTGTAAAGAAAGACAAGAATGCCACAGGAGATGTTTCACAGTTCAGAGCACTGGCAACAGCACTGGCAGCTACAATTGGTACCGGTAACATCATCGGTGTGGCTACAGCTATCGCTCTTGGCGGACCAGGAGCCGTACTCTGGTGCTGGTTAACCGGTGTCTTTGGTATTTCTACCAAATATGCCGAAGGATTACTCGCCGTAAAATATCGCGTAAAGACCAAGCGAGGCACGATGTTGGGTGGTCCTATGTATGCCCTGGAAAAAGGATTGGGCTGGAAATGGCTTGCAGTCCTGTTCGCCCTCTTTGCCGCATTGGCATCATTCGGAATCGGTAGCACGGTACAGGCAAATGCCATCTCTACCCTGGTAGAAAACCAATACGGCATTTCTCCATACATTACAGGTGCCATCGTTACGGCTTTAGGAGCAGCAGTGATTCTTGGAGGCGTGAAAAGTATCTCCAAGGTTTGTGGCATGCTGGTACCTTTCATGGCACTCTTTTATGTATTAGGCTGCATCTACATTCTCTGTGTAAATCATGCTTATTTATTGCCTGCCATCCACGTAATCTTTGACTCAGCATTCACAACTAAGGCTGCAGGTGGCGGCTTCGCTGGAAGTACCGTGATGATTGCAGCCCGCTATGGTATAGCCCGCGGATTGTTCTCTAACGAAAGTGGTCTGGGTTCGGCACCCATCGTTGCTGCAGCAGCCCAAACCCGTAACCCAGTGCGCCAGGCATTGGTTTCATCTACCGGTACCTTTTGGGATACTGTCATCATCTGTGCCCTTACAGGTCTTGTCATCACCTCAAGTATCATAGCATACCCAGACATTGACTACCATAACGGAGCAGCACTCACCAAGGCTGCCTTCAGTAAGATTCCATATATCGGAGCTCCGATATTGACCATCGGACTGGCAACATTTGCATTCAGTACGACATTGGGATGGAGTTATTATGGAGAACGGTGTGTAGAATATCTGAAAGGCAAAAAGTGGATGCTCTGTTTCCGCATACTCTATATTGCTACTATCTTCCTGGGTAGTGTCATCAGTCTGGGACTGGTTTGGAACATTGCCGACTGCATGAATGCCCTGATGGCCATACCAAACCTTATCTCCCTGCTCTGCCTGAGTGGTATCATAGTGCATGAAACCAGAAAGTATCTGTGGAGAGACCAGCTAGATAAAGACATGGACGAAAAAGAAATAGAGGAATTAGAATAAAGACACAGAAAGAAAATACCCTGAAAGGGATAAAAATACAAAAGCTCGGTATTGCATCACTGCAGACCGAGCTTTTATTATTAAATCAACAAAAACTAATAAAATATCTTTTCTAAAAACCAAAAAACCTATTCGTTATGAACTTATGGTGCAAAGATACTACCGTTTGCGCAATAAACAGCACATTTTCTGTTGATTTCTATACTTTTTATTGGGCAAACGTTTGCACAGTTTGCCCTATCAGATTACAATTTATACTGAAGATGTTTCATTGCATGACCACCCCAAGTGGTATCATTGACATATTGGAAACCAACCTTCGTATAGAGACGCTCCGCTTTCGGATTGCCTTTATCACAAAGCAAACCTACAGCAGGAAGTCCTAATTCTCTTGCGCGAGAGATAGCAGCATCCAACAGTTTAGATGCAATACCTTTTCCACGGTATTGGTTAGAAACTGCCAAACTATCCAAATAGAACTCACCTTCCTCTGTTTCAAGCTCCATAGCCGAATAGTCTATTCCAAAAGCCACGATTGCAGCCTCAATAAAGCGCTTACGTAATCTTTTGACGTCAGCACCATCGTATGCAACCAAGATGCCAACGAGAATGCCATCAGTAGACATAGCAACCAATGTATTCTTATAACTATACTGACTGTCCTCCATCTCTACAAGTTTAGTCATCATACGGTGAAAATCAACCAATGTATGCTGAGGACCAGCAAAATTTTGGCAACACTGCGCATTCATCGCCTCCATGATAAGCGATGCGATATGCGAAGCCTTGTCAGGCGTAGCCTGTTCTATTTGAATTTTCATTATATTGTTTTTATTTTATTGTTTTATTATTGTTATTTCTTTCATGTTCCAGCATCGTGAGGAAATTCTACAATTACTTTTTTCATGATTGCTGATTGGCTTTGATGCCTTATCGTTTACAAAGTTACGTATATTTTTTGATAAGAGCAAGTTTTTTATATTTTTTATTCGAAAAAGTTTTTTTATTCGAAAAAAAGATGTATCTTTGCCGCAGGTTTTGAAGCTAAATTTCTATTACTAGTATAATAGAGATACCCAAATCCCTTGGGTCCCAATGCTTCAAAACCTTTTTCGTTTTTAAGAGCGAAAAAGGAATACACCGAAAGAGTGTATCCTTCTTCGCAATATAAATCCTTAATGTTTTGTTTTTCAGAATATTACTATAATCACAAAGCTACAGAAGCATCCTTTAAGTCTACTGCCTGTGCCTTGAGGGTTCCCTTTCCTTTTACCACAACGACACATTTTCCGAAGAATGCCTTGCGATGTGAGTCGGTGAAACGCTCCAAAGAAGTCTGACATCCATTATCTGTTCCCAGAATCTTTGGCGTTTTCAGGAAGCCATGACCACTTGCATCCTGTTCTCCTGAGACAGAGAAGAAAATCTGGTTATCTGCGTTCGGACAGAGATTGCCGTCTTTATCTACCACATTCACCTCGACAAAGGTAGTCGGATCTGAAGTGCCAAAAGCCTGACAGCCCTGATAGGTCTTCTTCAACACAAGATGATGAGGAGCTCCTGCTGTCTTTATAACCTGCTCTCTAAGAACTTTACCATTCTTTCTGGCTACAACCTTCACTTCTCCCGGTTCAAAGTTTACCCGCCACATCACATGATATTCAGTACTCTTTCTGAAAGCATCGCCTTCGTTCTTTGCACCGTAGACTGTCTTCTTACGGATGCCCTGACTCTTGCCATTGATAAAGAGTTCTACCTCATCGGCATGATTATAATAACACCACATGTCGATGGTCTGTCCCGGCAGCCAGTTCCAATGAGGGAAGAGATGAAGCACATCTTTCTGAGTCCACTCACTCTGATACATATAATAGCTGTCTTTTGGAAGACCCGCCAAATCGATAATGCCAAAATAACTGCTACGGGCAGGATAAGCATAAGGAGTAGGTTCACCAATATAATCGAAACCGGTCCAGATAAACTGTCCGCCCACAAAGTCGTTGTGCTTCACCACATCCCAGGTTTCTTCGTGGGTACTACTCCATGAGGCATGGAAATTATCATAAGCCGAACACATAAACGACGGATCGGTATAAGGCAACCACCATTCCTTTGGCGCAGTATAAATGCTGTCGCTAGGCATCATATAGTAGCCACGAGTCTGCAAGGCTGAAACACTCTCCGATAGAATGAAAGGCTTGTCAGGGAAATTCCTTGGCACATCCTTCACCCACTGATGGTGATAATTGAAACCTATAACATCAATAGCCCCACTCTTAAAGAGATGATTCTTCGGGTCGGGCTCATTGCAGCCAGCAGTAACAGGGCGTGTGCCCCAAGGATCATACTCCTTCACGATTTTTGCCAGATGCTGGGTAAGAAGCGAATTGACACTCAGTTCATCGCTATGTGCCAAGGTTGAAGCATCATGACCGGCATTCAGAATCAGGTTAGCCTGCTCCAGACTGAGCGTATCAGCAGCCGCATCCGACCATTGTTCGAGAACCTCATTACCGATACTCCACATAATGATACTTGGATGATTACGGTCGCGCTTGATGAGATCAGACAGGTCTTTCTTATGCCATTCATCGAAGAAACGGGCATAATCGCCATTCGATTTCTTGCGGCGCCACATGTCGAAACTCTCGTCCATCACGAGGATGCCCATCGAATCGCACATGTTCAGGAGTTCTGGTGCCGGAGGATTATGACTGCTTCGGATAGCGTTCACGCCCATATCGCGAAGGATGGTAAGCTTACGGTGCATCGCATCTTCATTGACGGCAGCACCCAGGCAACCGAAATCATGATGCTCACAGACACCATTTATCTTGAGATTCCTGCCATTGAGGAAGAAACCCTTCCTTGCATCAAACTTCACATCGCGGAAACCGGCAGTTGACGTAGCAACATCCACTACCTTCCCATTTACTAACAGCTCGCTCTTGACGGTATAGAGATATCCCTTTCCGATGTCCCAAAGATGCGGATTCTTCACCTTGAGTTTCTGTTCCCGAACACCCTGACTCTTGGCTACGATCTTTCCGGCAGCATCATAGATTGTATTACGGACAGAGAGTTTCATCTTATTGCCGGAAGCTGCGAAATCTACCTTCACCCTGACATCACCTTGTGGAGAAGTTGCTACATACTGTCCCCATTGGGGAATATAAGCCGACTTCATGGTTTTGGTAAGCCAAACATGGCGGTAAATACCGCAACCGGAATACCAGCGGCTATTAGGCTGGTCGCTGTTGTCTACCTTCACCGCAATGACATTATCACCCTTCTTATTAATATAAGGTGTAAGATCATACTCGAATGTACTGTATCCGTAAGGGCGTGTTCCGAGTTGATGACCATTGATATACACGGTAGAATTCATATATACTCCATCAAAGGTGATGGTAAAGCGGTCATACTTTTCCTTCGGATTCACCGAGAAGTGCTTACGGTACCATCCGATGCCGCCCGGCAGTGCACCACCACCGGCTCCCGAAGGATTCGAAGGAGAGAAATCGCCCTCTATCGCCCAATCGTGAGGAAGATTCAAACTTCGCCAATGCCGGTCTGAATAATCAGACTTTGACATTCCGGCACTATCTGCTAAAGTGAAAAGCCAGCCTTTATCAAAAGACTGGCGTTCACGGGCGCTCAACGACTGAGCGCCCAATAGAAAGATTGCTAAAGCAAATATCTTCTTCATATTACTTCAGTTTTACAGTAACAGCCTTACCAGCATACTTCACCATCTTGCCCTTAGGCGCCTTGGCGAGGCTGATACCCTGCTGGTTGTTATCACTAACAAGTACGATATTGAAGCGACGCTTCTGGAGCATACCATCGAAAGCGCCCTTACGGGCAGCGATAGTAACAGTCTTCTGAGCATCATTATACTTGAAGTCGATCATAGCATACTTACCCTTCTCGTAGTTGTAATTGGTTCCCTCATCCTCATAGAGTGTATAAGAACCGTCCTTGCCTGCATAGACATAGAGATCGATGAGTTCAGCCTTCTTCTGATCGCTCCACTCCATCTCTGGACCCACAGGAAGAATAGAACCCTCTGGAACAAAGACTGGAATCTTATCGAAAGGCGCATCGGCTACGATTGTCTGTCCACCGGCATAGTGCTTACCGGTATAGAAATCATACCAGCCCTTCTGCTTAGGAAGATAAACATTGCGGCTGTACTTCTGATACTCGCCTACAGGACAAGCCATGAGAGCAGGACCGAACATCCACTGATCCTTGATGTCGTAAACATTGTCATCGCCGTTGAAGTCCATTACCAATCCACGCATCATGGTATAATCCTTGAAGTGAACCATACCAGCCATACTGTAGAGGTAAGGCATCAGACGGTAACGGAGTTTATCGTAAGCCACGATGGTTTTATAAGCAGGATGATCTGCCGGAGCAATGTTCCAGACCTCACGGGTAGGCCACTGGCCATGAGTACGATAAAGAGGTACGAAGCAACCGAACTGGTTCCAACGTGCCTGCAACTCGCGCCATTCCTTCAAGTCGGCATTCTCCTTACCAGTCTTATCGAACTCCTGCTGGGCAGCCACATAGCGGTTCTCTACACAGAAACCGCCCTGGTCCATTCCCCAGAAAGGAAGACCTGCCATAGAATAGTTCAAACCTGCAGTCATCTGGGCACGCATATCTTCCCAACGGGTAGCAATGTCACCAGACCAGGTAGCCGTACTGTAGCGCTGCTCACCGGCAAAACCGGAACGGGTCAGGAGGAAGACACGCTGGTTAGGGTTCACGCTGCGCTGTCCGTTATAGATAGCATCAGCATTCACGATGCTGTAAGCATTGAAATATTCGGTAGATGTACCGAGGGCAGTAGGACCTGAAAGAGCCTTGCGGTACCACATCGGGGTACAGTCGCGAACGTTTGGTTCTGATGCATCCATCCACCATGCATCGATTCCGAACCTATACTTGGTATAAAGATTCTCGTCCATCTGGCGCCAGAACATCTTACGGGCACCATCAGAATAGGCATCATAGAATGAACCGCGGAAGCCGAGCCAGTCGTGAATATCATCCTTGATAGCCTGATGATACATCCAGCCCTTGCTGTCGAGTTCCTTATAATTCTTGACCGTATCATAGAACTTAGGCCATACGGAAATCATGAAGCGACCATTCATCGCATGTACGCTGTCGAGCATAGCCTGTGGGTTTGGATAGCGGGCAGCCTCAAACTCATGACTTCCCCATGAATCCAGTTTCCAGTAGTTCCAGTCCTGAACGATATTGTCTACAGGAATATGCAGGTCGCGGAACTTCTTCATGTTGTCCTCGATGTCCTTGCTGCTCTGATAGCGCTCACGGCTCTGCCAGAAACCGAGGGTCCACTTAGGATAAAGCGAAGCCTTGCCGGTAAGCGTACGGTAACCGGAAATCACCTCATCGAGATTCTGACCGGCGATGAAATAATAGTCCATATCCGGCGACATTTCACTCCAGATACTCAACTGGTTCTTCTCTGCCTCAGAACGAGGAGCTGCTACGCGAAGTCCGCAGTAAGAAACATCACCATCTGGCTGCCACTCGATACGGATTGGAGTCTTTACGCCCTTCTTGATTGGAGTTTCAAACTTATAAGAGTTCGGATTCCAGGCTGTACGCCAGCGCTCAGGCACTACCAGTTTGCCATCGATATAAATCTTCATGTAACCGGCATAGTAGAGGATAAACTGATAGAAGCTGTTACTTGGAGCTTCCACATAACCCTCATACACCACCTTGGAGCCGTTCAGGGCAAAACCCTTTGGCAGGTTCTGAATGCCGCCCTTGTCGGTCTGGTTGCAAACCTCAGAAGTCTCAGGCATTGCATACTCAAAGTAAATGCTATCTTCGCCTCGAACAATCTTCTGACCATTCTTATCCACATAAGTACCTGTCAGCTGACCTTCCTTTCCATCTTTATCATAGAGTTTGAAGGCACGGTTGAGCTGGAGATAATCTTCCGGATTACCCCAACGGCAATAAGAATAAGAATCCCAGAGGATGCCGTAGTTTTTATTAGAGATGACGAAAGGCACACTCACCTTGGTATTATACTGGAAGAGGTCTTCGTTCTTGCCCTTCATATTGAGTTCCTCACTCTGATGCTGACCGAGACCATAGAACGCCTCGTTATCAGGAGAGTTGAAGAGCGCACGCCATGACCATCCGTGCTTCTGTGCTTCAGGAACCTTGGCAATGTCTACACCGATTTCACGGTCAGGCACAGTGAACGGCTTGAAAGTCTTTCCGCCCTGAGCAACCTCGTTGAGAAGGACATTGTCTTTCAGGTCATAGAAAGTAATCTGGCCCGTAGCCTCGTTCATGACAGCACGCATGGCTGCAGTGGTAATGATGAGATTGTCTCCCTGCTCTTCCACCTTATAATTTGCTTTGCTGTTTTGAGGCACTATTATCAGACTCTGTTTGTTACGGAAACTCTGTTCGGCTGTAGCCTGAACACGGATAATCTTATCGCTCACCACCTGGAGGCGAATCTGACTAGGACCAAAATTCTGGTGTTGCTTCAACTGAACAGTGAGATAATTACCATTCTGGTTGAAACCTGCTGCCTGCATACCTGTGGCACTCATCAGCAGCACTGCTGAAATCAATAATGTTTTAGTTAGTCTCATTTTATATGTTTAAAGGAAAGTTTAAAAATCTGCGGCAAAGATACGAGAAAATTCCCGTATCTTTGTGCGCAAATGTTATCTGTAGATGTATTAAATGTTAACTAGAAGCGTAAACTACTCTGATTCTGACAGATTCTTACGATATTGAGACGGCGTAACGCCATACGCGTCTTGGAAGTATTTAGTGAAATAACGTGGATTATTGAATCCCACCTTATAGGCTATTTCACTGATGTTCAAGTCGCCCGAGCGCAGCAGATGCTCTGCAAATTTGATACGCTTGGTTCTGAGATACTCAGAAGGTGTAATACCCGTCAGCGAAATCATGCGCTTATATAATTGTACGCGTGAAATGCAAAGATGAGTACTGAGCGATTCTACCGATGTTTCAGGATTGCTCATATGATCGCGGATATAAGCATTCACCTCATCTATAAATTTGCGGTCGGCCTCTGTTATTACATATTCTGTGCTCACATTCTTGCGTTTCTTCAAGAGGTTCAGAATACAGAGATTCAACATATCTATATCGAATGGTTTGGCAATATACTCGTCAGCACCACACTTCAGACTTTCCTTGCGTTGCTCATCTCCCATACGGGCCGAGAGCATGATGAAAGGTATGGCTGTTGTTTCGTCATTGTCCTTACACATACGGCAGAGTTCGTTACCATCCATCACAGGCATCATCACATCGCTCAGGATGATGTCTGGACGACGGTCGATAATCTTGTTCCAGGCATCCTGACCATTGACAGCCTCAACAACCGTATAGTCTGTCAATACTTCGTTCATAAACTCACGGAAGTCCTCACTGTCGTCAACGAGGAGCACTACCGGCTTCTTGATCATCGATTCTCCAGGCTGATGCGCACGTTTACTCATTCCGTAGAGAACGTTCTTACCTGCATCCGGATCCTCATCAGTAGCCTGATGCACCGTAGTTATGATAGGTGCTGCTCGCAAGGAACCGAGATGTGCCGTAGAATTGGAGGTGGTACTGCTCTCTATCGGAAGGTCTACCATAAAGATGGCTCCTCCGCTTGGATTATCTGTAACATCTACTTTACCGCCATGCAGTTCGGCAAACTTCTTTACCAGGTTCAAACCTATTCCGCTACCGCCCTGCGGCTGCATTTCAGTACCATTGACCTGATAGAAACGCTCAAACACATGTTCCTTCTCCTTATCGCTGATGCCCTTGCCAGTATCAGATACTGAGATGCGGAGCATATCCGAATCCTTGTCTCCTACACGCTGGCGGAGTGCAACACTCAGAGAAACGGTGATAAATCCTCCATCTGGCGTAAACTTGTAAGCATTGCTCAAGAGGTTGTTCACGATTTTTCCGACCTTATCAGCATCAAACGACATCTGCAGACTAGGCACCGTAGAATCGAAGGCAAGCGTTACTTTACTGTTTGCCAAAGTACGGAACGAAGTACAGATATTGTCAACGAAGCTCACGATGTCGATATGCGACAGGGTAAGTTTTTCCTTGTTCTGGTCTATCTTGCGGAAGTCGAGAATCTGGTTTACCAGATTGAGCAGACGGGTAGCATTGCGATGAATCATCTCCAGCTTTCTGCGTTTACTTTCATCTCTTTCTTCTCTGATCATATTGACCAGCGGCGATATAATCAGGGTGAGCGGAGTACGGAGTTCGTGGCTCACATTGGTGAAGAAGTTGAGTTTGAGTTCATTCAACTCCTTAGTCTTCTTGATACTGTCTTCCTTGCTCTGGAGTTCGAATTTAACACGCTGCTTTTCGAGCATACGTTTACGGTAGAGATAGAAAGCTACACCTATTAATATAATATATACGATAATCGCCCATATAGAGAGATAGAAAGGCGGATGAATATAAATCTTCAGCGTGCTCACCTCTTCGCTCACACTACCATCAGCATTTACCACCTTTGCCTCCAGGACATAGCTGCCTGAAGAGAGATTGGTAAAGGTAGCCTCCGGACGTCCCTCAGGAGTCAGCATCCATTTGTCATCAAGTCCCTTCATACGATAGAGGAAACGGCAACGGGCCGGAATACTTACCTGGTCGGAAGCAAACTGTATGGTAAACGCCTTGTCCTTATAACTGAGATCCAGTTCAGGATGAGTATCGAGCGATTTAGCCAGAGGCACTCTTCCCTCAAACTCCTCACCTGCCTTCAGCGGATGATCGAAGAGTACGAAACCGCTGAACAAGACATGTGCATGTTTCTGGGCAGGAAGTATCTTGGCAGGATTGATGATATTAATACCATCCTGACCACCGATGGCGATGGCTCCATTTCTCATCAGACAGGCAGAACGCTGGTTAAACTGGCGGCTCTGCAAGCCATCGAGCGAATTGAAGCTGATCATCGTAATGTCCCATTTGCCCTGATTGTTCTTAGCCAAAGTAACACGGGTAACGATAAACTCAGAAACCAGCCAGATGTTATGCTGCTTATCTTCGAGCACCATACAGCCTACCGTGCCCTGCGTACCATTGAGGTCATTGATTGACTCCAACTGTCCTGAAGCCTCATCATACATGGTGACGCCCGCAGGCGAAGCCATCCACAAGATGCCTCGGCTATCCTTCATCATGTAATTCAGGGAAGGACTAGGGAAAGGCTGTCCGTCCTTGGTTGTATTCACATTGGTTACCTTTCGGGTTCCGAAATTAAAGATAGAATAGTTCTGCGAATGACCTATCAGAATTTCATCTTTATCCGGCAGGAAGAGCGAGTTGATAAAATCGCTGGTAATACCTGAATTCTGAACATTGTAGGTTGTAAACTTTCCGCTCTCAGGATTATAAATCTGGAAGCCTGAGCCCAAGGTTCCGATAATCAGGCGATGATACGGATCTTCGGCAAGACACCAGACGCTGTTATTGGCAAGTCCGCCAGGAGCTGCCTGGAAACTCTTCCATCTGCCGTTTTTATATTGGGCAAGTCCACCATTGAAGGTTCCGAAATACATCGTTCCATCAGCCATGGTTACGCTGCTGACGATAACATCCGAAGCCAGTCCGGTTTCAGCCTGTCCTAATCGCCAGCTCTGTCCGGTCAGCGGACTGTAGCAGACAATACCGCTATCATTGGTTCCGCACCAGAGATTACCATTCAGATCCTGCGTAATAGTACAGATATCACCAAGTGGAATGGTAGTGAATTTCTGAGCAGCAGGCGAATAATAAGCCACGCCGTTCTTGTAGCTACCTACCCAGATAGCCCCCTCATCGTCCACATAAACCTTCTGCAGGGAATTGTCAACGATACTTCCCTTTGCCTCAGTATGAACATATTGGCGACAGATCTTGCGCTTGAAATCAACAAAGAAGAGACCGTTATGGTCGGAAGCCACCCAGAGATTGCCTGCCTCATCACGGGCAATATCGCGCATCAGAATACGGGTTGGGCAAGGAACAGCAATGCCCATGTTCTCAAGATAAGAGCGGGCATCGGTCCATTTTCCGGTCTTAGACTGATACACGTAATTGGCATTACTTACAGAAACCCAGAAACCACCTATACCATCATAGAAAGTATAGGCACCATTATCACCGGCAGCTTTATGGGTTGCAAGGAAGGAATTGTACCAGAGAACCTTCTGTTTCTGTCCGTTGACACGGCAGATTGTACCATCACCATAGGTAATGAGCGCATCGCCATCAACCTCGGTAATTTTACTGATGTTTCCCTCTTTCAGACAGCCCGGCTGAGCCTTTTTGGTAAATTTAAAAAGATAAGTATTTTTGGTCTTGGCATTATGAAAGAAGAGTCCCTGTCCGTAGACAGCTATCCACATGTTCTTATCCTTATCTATCAGGAGTTTGTAAGGAGGTCCCTGCACATGGATGTTTTTGAGCCATTCTTCCGGTTTGCGGTCAAACTGCTCCTCATCGTATTTGTAAATGCTGTAGCCCACAGAGGTGTGCACCCAGATATTTCCATCATAGTCTTGCTGAAGTTCGTCTACCGAGTTGTTTGGCAGCGACTTATCATCAGTATTGCTGTAATAGAAAGTCTTCATGCGGAAGCCGTCAAAACGGCACAGTCCCGACTGGGTACCAAACCAGATGTAGCCTCTGGTGTCCTTGAGGATGGCACCCACCTGACTGTTCGTAAGTCCATCATGATTGGTGAGGCTGCTGAATTCTACGTTTTCATAGGCAGCCCATGCCCTACCCGGCTGCATGAGCAGCAAGAGCAGAAACAGCACGATGGCATGTTTCAAGTAGTTTTGTTTTTTAATCATCATAAGCATTAATTGGTTTAGTTCTATAAAAAGACTGCTTTCTGTAAATAGGAATTATTTCGCTTCGTTCTTTTCAGAACTTTCGCGTATTTTCAGAATCATCGGTACCACTTTTTTGTAGATTCTATCATCTCCATTGATACTTCTCATGAGTAGATCGCAGGCTGTGGTTCCCTGTTCGTGCGCCTTGTCCATGATAGCCGAGAGTTTCGGCGTAACGAAGGCAGCAGTATCACCATCGGTAAAACCGATGATAGCAACATCCTCTGGTATTCGGAGCCCTTTTTCCTTGATAGCATCGAAGGCGGCATAGGTGATTATGTCGTTAAAGGCGAGGATGGCATCAGGTCTGTCCTCCTTTTCGAGGAGACGGAGGGTAGCGTTTCGGGCCACATCGAAATCGATTCTGTCGCAGACTACGAGGTCACGGTCGATAGAGATGCGGTTCTCTCTCAGCGCCTCCAGATAACCGTGTTTTCTGCGGCGCACCATATCAAGATGGTTTGGACCACCGATGAAGGCGATGCGGCGCGAACCGGTATCTATCATATGCTGGGTAGCCTCCTGGGCGGCAACATCACCATTGCCTACTACCTGGGAGAACTTATCTTCTAAGCAACAACGGGCAAAGAACACCAGTGGAACTCCCATCTTATGCAACTGCTCGAAGTGAGAATAGTCGACCGTATCCTGTGCCAGGCAGGCGATGATGCCTTCCACATGCATATTCAGGAAGTTTTCTACCGCTCTCTTCTCGTGTTCTGTATTCTCGTGGCTATTGGCGCTGATTACCGAATAACCATTCTTTACGGCATAATCTTCTATACCATCCAGCACGGCAGCATAATAATGAGTCACCAGGTTTGGCACAATTACACCAATCACCCTAGGTGCTTCTTTTCTGAGGCTCTGTGCAAAGGGGTTTGGTCGATAATTGAGCTCCTTGGCAAGGCTTTTCACCTTTTGAGTCATCTCCTCACCCACTTCATGGCTGTTTCGCAGGGCTCTAGATACAGTTGCTATGCTGACGCCAAGTTGATCGGCGAGGTCTTTCAAAGATGTTCTTCGTTGTTTCATTTGTTAGTTTACGCTTATTATTGACATACATTTTTGTATCCACAAATTCTGCATATTTTGTCTTTCCGACAGCAAAGTTAGTGAATTCTTTGCAAAGATAACAATTTCTTTCGAAAACGCAAACGTTTACGTTATTATTTTTCTGAAAAAATTTATTTTATAAGAAAAAAACTCGTAATTTTGCAAACTGAAAAGTAATGAATAGTTGATAATAAGTTAGTTAGAAACAAGCGTGGGTTTGGAATGTCGGGAGACAATCCAAACTCTTTTTTATGTCCCGATGTCAGCAGATTACCTGATAGGATACAAAAAACAGGATACAAAAAAAGATGAGGGCACATACTGAATACTGCCCCCATCTGATATGGTTATTTCTGCTTAAAAACAAATTTCTTCTGTCCGGGATAGTTAACGAATATCGCTACCAGCAGAGATACAATACTCTTCGGAATCATATAATGCAGCTGAATATGTTCGTGCGCATTCAGAAATTCGGTCAGGGCGATAGTGCCGCCCGAATTGAGCATCCAGCTGATGCCCCAGATGATAAAATAGCGCCAGGCTACACTCTTTTTCTTGCTCTTGGAATCGCCGAACACATAACGGTAATTCAGTATGCAGTTGGTTATGCCGCCACTTATCACTCCCAGCGCATTGGCAAGTCCGTAATAAATGCCAATGATATCTGAGAGGAAGAATGCCAGTCCGAAGTCTACCACTGAGGCACAGGAGGCGGTCAGTTCCGCCTTGCCGAAGGTTACGAGTTCTTCTTTAATCTTGCCCATAATCTCTTGGATTCCATAAGCAGTACGCCTACTATCGTAGTAAGAATACCCAACATGACATCGATGATATAATGATGACCGGAATAGACTGCCGTCCACCAGATGCCCAGACAGATGCAGGCGAAGAGCACCACCGTATACCAGCGTTTACGGCTCATCACAGCATAAATCGTGGTGAGGAACATATAGGCAGCATGCAGACTAGGCACGGCAGCAAAGACATTGGCATTCTTGCCGTAGAGTCCGTGAAACACGTGCAGTCCGGTCATTGCGTCCCATCTGCCCAGACCAGCCACATTGCCCGGTGTATTGAGCACAGCCTCGAAGCCATAGTTCATCGCATACCAGGGCGGAGCAGCCGGATAGATGTAGTAGCCGATGAAGCCGATGACATTCACCAGCAGGAAAGCCCAGGAGAAACGCTTGAACCAGTTAAGCTGTTTCGTAAGATACAGATAAAGGGCAAAGGCGATAGGCACCGGAACCCAGCAGAGATAGAAGATGCCTGCCCAGAAATCGGCAAAACCGCAATGGTGAACCTTGAAGTATTCGCCCGGAATCATCAGCTGGCTATGGTCGGCTACAGCCTGCAGTTCTGCGCTGGATGAAGCAGCAATGCCGAAGAGCGACTTTTCTGCATGATAGAGATTCGCCACGTCAATATCGTTCACCATATAGTTAGGATAAAGGCGCATCGAATCGTAGATGATTCCAAAGAGGAACCAAGGCAGAAAATAGAAGGCAAAACGGCGTGTCTTCTTCCAGGCTGCGAGTACCGCCAGGAGGATAATCAGATAGATACTAAACACTTTTTTCTACTTTTTATTGATAGAACTTGAGTTTATTATTTATGAGCGTTCATCACAACATAACAATGCCAGATGCGCCAGAAAGCGGTGATGTTTGCCAGAACGGCAATCAGAATCATGCCGCCAGCCAGCCACCAGATATTGCCTGTAAAGCCGGTAATCATCGCAGTAACGGCAGTAACGACAACGCGCTCAGGACGCTGCATGAAACCTACCTTGCACTCAATATCCAGACCCTCGGCACGGGCACGGACATAACTTACCATCACAGAACCGATCATCGCTGCAAAGGTTACTACGCCCATCCAGAACCAGGTCATATCGCCCTGCATACGTACGAAGATGAGGCAGATGCCAAAGAGACTTACCAGCTCGCTGTAGCGGTCGAGTGTAGAATCCCAGAGTGCACCGAAAAGACTGCTCTTGCCGCTCATACGTGCCAGACGGCCATCCATCATATCGAAGAGACCGGCTGCAAGGATAATGAATCCACCCCATCCTACAGTAACCATGCAAGATGCATAATCAGCCTGCTCAGTTCCGAGCATCCATGCAGCATCGAGGAAGAAACCGGCTGCCACAATATTGCCCAGGAATCCTACGAAGGTAACAATGTTAGGAGTAATACCTACTGCTATCATCCCCTTGATAAGTGGATTGATGATGGCATAGATAACTTTTTGTAAGAAATCTCTATAATTCATATTTTTATCTATTTTTTATTGTCTGTTTAAGAATTTGTTTCTTTAAGAAATGCCAGACTAGATGATTCCTGCCGAAACCAGAATAATCTTGATGATGATTAATGAAACGGCTGCATAGAAGCCGCCCAGCAGATCATCTGCCATCACATAGAAGGCGCCCTGCCTGTTATCCAGTTTCTTAATGCCCAGCGGTTTCACCATATCAAAGAAGCGGAAGAGGACAAGTGCCACCAACGCCCACCACCAGGCATCTTTCACCTCGCCATGAGCCGTGAGCGGAGTCAGCAACGACAGGGGAATCCACACGCCAGCCATTTCATCTATCACCACCCGGCTGGGATCCTCGCCCCAGTAAGGCTGCAACTGCGCCGTTGCCCAAGTGCCCAGAATGGTAGAAACAATGACAAGAAAGAAGGTGATGCTCTGCAGACTCTCGCCCGTAATACCGAGCCCATAAGCCAGGGCAGCCCAGATGAGGGTTGCCAATACAGAGCCAGCCGTGCCCGGTCCCCAAGGCCAGAAGCCACTGCCGAAACCGGTGCCTATGATGACGGGCAGCAAAGGAGGCCGCTCGTCGGTAAGATTTCCCTTGTTATTCATTCGCTTGATATTTAATAAGCCCGCAGAAGGGCGTTACTTCTTTAAATTTCAGTGTGCAAAATTACGCTAAAAAATTAAATTAACCAAATAGTTTTCTTTATTTTTCGGAATTTCATCATATATTGACAGATAATAAGGTGAAATAGAGCAATATGAAGGGGTTTCGTACCTCTCAAATAGAGCAATATGAAGGGGTTTTATACCACTCAGGCTTTCCCCACAAAGAGCAAGAACAGGCTGCTGAGAGAACTGCATGGAAGGCTTTTTCTGAAAATCTCATAAAAAACTGAAATAATGAATAGGTTTTTGCGTCTATTTACGAATAATGTTATAACTTTGCACCCTGAAAAGATTAAATCATGGGCAGAGAGCCCCTATATATAATAAGGTATAAAAATGAAAGGTATTAAAAAGTTGTATTTTACGGTCATACTTCTGATGATTTCTACGCTTCAGATGATGGCCCAGCAGAAGATAACAGGCCGTGTCATCGATGACGACGGTTTTGCCGTACCGTATGCAAGCGTGCAATACAAAGGACATAAAATCGCGGTTTCCAGCAACGGAGAAGGTAAGTTTACCATTGAGAAAAAGCCGGGACTCATGCTCACCGTCAGCGCACTGAGCTACAAGAGCACCACGGTGAAGGTTGACGAAAAGACCAACTTTCTGGAAATCAAACTGAAAGACGACACCCACAAACTTACCGAAGTGGTGGTAAAATCGAAAAAAGGCCGCTACAAGCGTAAGGATAATCCTGCCGTAGAACTGATGCGGCGCGTGATTGCAGCCAAGAAAAAGAGCGATCTGAGCAACCACGACTATGTGCAATATGATAAGTATCAGAAGATTACACTCGCGCTCAACGATCTGAAGAAGGAGCAGCTCGAAAGCAAGTTCTTCCAGCGCCGCCAGTATCTCCTCGACCAGGTAGAAACCTCTCCATACAACGGAAAGCTCACCCTGCCTGTCAGCATCGACGAGACGGTTTCACAGCATATTTACCGCAAAGATCCGAAGACCGAAAAGGACATCATCAAGGGTCAGCAGAGCAATGGAATCGGACAGGTAATCCAGACCGGAGAGATTCTCAACACCGCCCTGAAAGAGGTGTTCACCGATGTAGACATCTACGATGACTACGTGCGCCTGCTGCAGTATCCCTTCCCATCTCCTATCGGCAGAACTGCCATCAGCTTCTACCATTACTACATCGAAGATACGGTGTATGTGGAAAGAGACCTGTGCTACCATCTGCAGTTTATCCCAGCCAACAGCCAGGACTTCGGATTCCGAGGCGAACTCTATGTGCTTGCCGACAGCAGCCTGCACGTGAAGAAATGTAACCTCTACATGCCTCACAACAGCGATGTAAACTGGGTTACTGACATGAAGATTGAACAGGAGTACACCAAGCTCGACAACGGCGAGTGGGTGCTCTCTAAAGACGATATGATAGCCGAACTGCACGTCAACAAGCTCCTTCAGGACCTGCTGGTGGTGCGAAACACGCGAATCACCGATTATGCCTTCGATGCCTTGCCGAAGCAGCTCTTCAAGGGCAAGGCGAAGATCAGGCACGATATGGATGCGATGAACCGCGATGAGGCTTACTGGAACAAATACCGACAGGTGGACCTCACGAAGAGTGAATCGTCGATGGACAGCTTTATCCACCGCATGGAGAACTCCAAGGGCTTCAAATACATCATCTTCGGTGTGAGAGCCCTGATGGAGAACTATGTAGAAGTGGCTCATACCAAGGGCAAGAAGGTGACGGTGAAAGACAGTCTGGGTGTTGAAAGAGACAGCATCATCAACGACCGCCGCAGCCTCTTCGACCTCGGACCTATCAACACGTTCCTCTCCAACAACTACGTAGACGGTGTGCGCCTGCGTCTGGCGGGCAGAACGATGGCAGCCCTCAACTCTCACTTCTTCTGGGATGGTTACGGTGCTTATGGTCTGAAGAGCAACAAGTGGTATTACGGCCATGTGCTCACCTATTCGTTCAACAAGAAGAAGAACAGTCCGTTCGAGTTCCCGATGCGCAAGCTTACCTTCGAGCTGGGGCATGATATTACATCTCCATCCGATGATAACCTGCTGCACAACAAGGACAACTTCTTCATGACCCTCCGTGCCACTACGCAGGACCAGATGTATCAGTATCACCGCCAGAAGGTGACCTTCACCTACGAAACCGACTGGGGTTTCCGCTTCGACACCAGCCTCCGCTGGCAGAGCAACCGCACCGTGGGCAATCTCCACTACTACAGGGTGAGCGACGGCGAGGAAATACGCAAGATACGCACCACAGAGGCGAGTGTAGGCTTAGATTACAACCCGGGTGTTACCTATGTCAACACCAAGCAGCAGCGACTGCCTATCAACCTCGACAGTCCTGAAATCTCGCTACGCCACACCATGGGCTTAGACGGATTCATGGGCGGTCAGTATCAGAGCAACCTCACCACGATGAGCCTTTACAAGCGCCAGTGGCTGGGAAGTTTCGGTTATATGGATTTCAACATCGTGGGCAAGGCGCAGTGGAGCAAAGTGCCTTTCACCATGCTCATCCAGCCACCGGTAAACCTCTCTCTCTTCGAGCAGGAGGCAACCATCAGTATGATGAAAGACTGGGAGTTCCTGAGCGATCGTCAGCTGTTCTGGTCAGTAGCCTGGGATATGAACGGCAAGCTGCTCAACCGCATTCCGCTCATCAAGAAGCTGAAGTGGCGTGAATATGTAGCCATCAAGGGTGTTTGGGGCGATTTGACCAGCAAAAACGACCCGAGCAAGAACCTCAATGATGAGAAGCTCTTCAAGTTCCCTACCAACTCCTATACCTTTGGCAAGACGCCATACTGGGAGTTTGTAGCCGGCGTGCACAACATCTTCAAGTTCTTCGGAATCGATTATGTTCGCCGCCTCAACTATTACGACCATGCAAACATCTCAAAATGGGGCATCCGTATGGGTTTCCTCATGTCATTCTAATAAGAAAAAAAGATGCCTTGATGCAGTATTTTTACTGCGTCAAGGCTTCTACCTACATATATATAAACAACTATAAGAGAGTAAATACAATGAAGATTTTATTAGCAGACAAACAGGACATCACAAGAGCCGGATTGAGCTATGTGATCAGCAAGATTGAGGGGTTGGAAACCCGGACCGTCGAAGACAAGGCAGACCTGATGCTTGCCTTAAAGGAGAATGAGGATACGGTTGTAATACTCGATTACACCCTTTTCGACATCAATGATGCTGCCGAGTTACTTATTTTAAACCAGCGTTTTCCATACACGCGCTGGCTACTGTTCAGTGAGGATCTGAGTGCCGATTTCGTGAAGATTCTCATCGCCAGCAGTACGCAGTTCAGCGTATTGCTGAAGGAGTGTTCGCTAATGGAAATCAAGGAGGCGATACGTTTTTGTGTGGCAAGCAACCGTTTTGTCTGCCAGCGCATGATGGAGGTTCTTCTGGCTCCGAAACAGGAGGAGCAGGAGAAAATCAACCTCACCAAGACCGAGACAGAGATTCTGAAGGACATTGCGCTGGGAATGACGACGAAAGAAATAGCCGAGAAGCGCTTTTCCAGCTTCCATACGGTCAATACCCACCGCAAGAACATCTTCCGCAAGCTGGGCGTAAACAACGTTCACGAGGCTACGAAATATGCGCTGAGAGCCGGTTTGGTAGATTCGGCAGAATACTATATTTAACTATCAACTTTTCATTGGGGGGTTAACAGGGTTAACAGTTAACAGCTGTTTTTTGCATGGTCCCCCTCGCGTACCTTATTATATAATAATATATATATACTTATTTTTATATAAGTGTGTGGATGGAAGTATGCATTTTTGGGGTGTTAACTGTTAACCTGTTAACCCCCATCTTAATTTTCTCTTTCCAGAGCGCATCTTTTTTTCTTGGCAAGCGTCTTATATTAAGACGGAGAAGTGCCTTATATTAAGACAGATAAGAGGCTTAAATGATGACCAGCGGGAGGCTTCAATGATGCTTCACGAGGGGGCTATTAATGCGTCGCGACGGAAGAATTGGTGCGTCGCGATGAAAAAAATATTGCGTCACGACGCAAAAAATAATGCATCGCGATGGAAAAAAACAGCCATTTTACAGCCATTTTTCATCCTATCGCGATGCATTCTACTGAACTTTCGCATGAAGCCCCACACGCCCTGAAAGGGCAGAAGCTCCTAGCCCAGGGCAGCGCCCTGGGTATTATGGACGCAAACTTGTCGCCCTGTAAGGGCAAAAGCTTTGTTTATCGCCTGGTATTTTAAAGCTTTTGCCCTTACAGGGCGCCTTGCTGATTTCTAGTATACCCAGGGCGCTGCCCTGGGCTAGGAGCTTCTGCCCTTTCAGGGCGTGCTGCTTCCGGAGTTTGTGGACCTTCAGCCCGTTGCTTGAACCACATGAGAAAGTTTAGCATTCTTAATTTTCTCAACCAGAAAGCTATAAGTTGCTAACCGGAAAGCTATGGGTTGAGAACCGGAAAACTATGAGTTGAGAACCACAAAACTATGAGTTAGTTTTTTTAACTTTTTAGCCCACTTTCTATCTTTTTTACGCCTAAACGGCCCAAAACAGAGACTTTTAAATCTTCTTCTTATAGCAGCGATGACGGCGATGCTGTTCGCTCTCCAGATACTGCCACTGGCTCTGAACACCGGTATTGGTCTCCATCTGCGGCATTGCCTCAGCCCATTTAAAGCCATAACGGCGATACTGCTCTATCAAATCGGCAAAGATAAGCGCATTGGCTCCCTTCTTGCGATATTCCGGAAGAACACCTATCAAAAGCAAATCTACCGTATCCGTCTTGTGCCACTTCAGAACCTTCAGCACCTTCAGCCAACCCGTAGGGAAAAGCTTGCCGTTGCCTATCTCGCGCAGCGCATCGGTAAACGAAGGGAAGGAAACACCAAAGGCTATCAGTTTGTTGCCAGCGTTTCCATCCACCACACCCGTCACAAGGTTCAAGTCAGCCTTCTTGATATAATTGTTCACATAATCATCCATCTGCTTCTCCGTAAGCTGCTGGAAATCATAGAGATTCTTGTAGGTTTCATTCACGATTTCGAACACCTTCCTGCCCATTCCTCCCGAGGTAAGTTCCTTGCGGGTGAACTTATGAACATGCAGATTATATCGGCTCTCTATCATCTGGGCAGTCTTGGCAAACTTAGCCGGCGTCACTTCCGGAATCCTGATGCGGTACTCCAGCCAGTCGTTATCCTTCTCATAGAGGGGATAACTCTCCAGGTGCGTTTTATAATAAGGATAGTTGTAGTTGATATACATCGTAGTCTTCCGGTCGAAGCCCTCGATGAGCAAGCCCTCACGGTCCATATCCGTAAATCCGAGCGGACCAACGCATTCGTTCATTCCTCTGCTCTTGCCCCAATTTTCTACCGTGCGCAACAGGGCACAGGAAACCGCAACATTATCCACGAAATCGAACCAGCCGAAGCGAACCTGCTTCTTGTTCCACTGGGCGTTGGCACGATGGTTGATAATGGCAGCAATTCTACCTACAATACGAGCCTCGCTGTCAACCGCCAGGAAGTATTGTGCCTCGCAGAATTCGAAGGCAGGATTCTTCTTCGGGTCCAGCGTATTCATCTCGTCGAAACGCAAAAAAGGAACGGCAAACTTATGGTCTTTATAGAGATCATAATGAAACTGAATGAAGGTTTTCAACCCCTTTTTTGTCGTTACCGGTATGATTCTTATCTCATCATTCATTAGTAAACTGTTTTATGTATATATATTCAATTGCGGTGCAAAAATACGATAATTTTATGAAAAATGCAACTCTTTTCTTATAAATTTATAAAAGTTGGTTCATAATTGACCAACTTCGTGGATATTTATGTACCTTTGCAGGTTGAAATGCCCCAAAGAGCATCATAAAGTTATGAAGAAAGAGAAAAGAGACAACTATACGTTCCTCACTCATGCCCCTGTGCATCATGTGATTTTCACGATGGCCATACCAACGATTATCAGTATGCTGTCGACGAGCATGTACAATCTCGCCGACACCTATTTCGTGGGCAGCATCAACACGCAGAGTGTGGCAGCGGTAGGCGTTTCCTTTGCAGCAATGGCTGTGATTCAGGCGATAGGTTTTTTCTTCGGTCACGGAGCGGGCAATTATGTTTCGCGACAGTTGGGCGCCAAGCATACGGAACAGGCACAGAAGATGGCAGCCACGGGCTTTGTGCTGAGTTTTCTTACCGGTCTCCTCATCGCCATTCTGGGTCATCTTTTCCTCACACCGCTCTGCCTGCTGATGGGTTCTACGCCCACCATTCTTCCTTATACAGAGCGTTATCTGGGCATTATCCTGCTGGGTGCTCCCTTTATGACCACCTCGCTTACGCTGAATAATCTGATGCGATTTCAGGGCAATACGATGTATGCGATGAAAGGCATCATGTCGGGTGTGCTGCTCAATCTGATTCTGGCTCCTCTGCTCATTCTCTACTTCCAGTTGGGCATTACCGGAGCCGCCGTAGCCACCCTCACCAGCCAGTGTTTCGGCTGCGCCATGCTCTTCTGGATGACGCATAAAGGCGAGAACATCCGCATCCGTCTCAGCAATTTCACCCCTACCCGCGCCTTTGCCAAGGAGATTATCTTCGGCGGAACCCCTTCGCTGTCAAGACAGGGACTGGGAAGTATCGCTACGCTGATGCTCAATGTGGCAGCAGGTGCGTTTGGCGATGCAGCCATTGCGGGCATGAGCATCGTAACCCGCATCTCCTTCTTCACCTATGCGATGGTCATCGGTCTGGGACAGGGATTCCAGCCGCTCTGCGGATTCTGCTACGGCGCCAAACTCTATGGGCGCGTAAAGGAAGCCTTCTTTTTCTGCATTAAATGCGGCACGGTTTTCCTCAGCGTCTGTGCCCTTCTCGGCTTCATCTTCTCAACATCCATCATCAGCATCTTCCGCGATGATGCAGCGGTTGTAGCCGTAGGTTCGGTGGCTTTGCGATGGCAGGTGCTCAGTTTTCCGCTCGTAGCCAGCATCGTGCTCACCAACATGCTGATGCAGACCATCCGTAAACCGGTGAGAGCCAACATCGTAGCGGCGGCACGCAGCGGACTTTTCTTCATTCCGCTCATCTTCATCCTCCCCTATTTCTTCGGACTGCTGGGCGTGGAGATGTGTCAGATGTGGGCAGATTGCTGCTCATTTGCCGTTGCGGTTCCGATAGCCTGGAGCGCTTTCAGGGATATGAGAAGAGAGCAGATGGAACTTGGGAAAAGCCACTAGAAGATAAGATAAAAGAAAACACTTGAGATATAAGAGAAATGGAGAAGACTTATTACATAGGATTGGACGTTGGCTCGACAACTGCCAAGATTGCCGTTATCGACACCGATAACCGGGTAATTTACTCAAAATACGAACGCCACAACGCTCGTGTCAACGAACTTGTGTCGCAATATTTCGATGAGATTTTAGCCCTCACGGGCGATGCAGAGGCAAGAATCTGCGTAACGGGAAGCGTAGGAATGGCTACTGCCGAACAGCTCCAGGCGGAGTTTGTACAGGAGGTGGTGGCTGCATCGGTCTATGCCCGTACGGCTCATCCTGAGGCGAAGGCGCTCATCGATATTGGCGGCGAGGACGCGAAGGTTATCTTCTTCAAGGAAAACGGAAATATGGAACTGCGCATGAACGGCAACTGTGCCGGCGGAACGGGCGCTTTCATCGACCAGATGAGTGTGCTGATGGGCGTAGAGAACCAGAAGATGAGCGAGTTGGCGATGAAGGCAGAGCACGTTTATCCGATGGCTGCCCGCTGCGGCGTGTTTGCCAAGACCGACATCCAGAACCTGATGGCTCGCAATCTGCCCGAAGCGGATATTGCAGCCAGCATCTTCCATTCCATCGCCGTACAGACGGTGGTAACGCTTTCTCACGGCATCAGCTTTGAGGCTCCTATCCTGCTCTGCGGCGGTCCGCTTACCTTTCTTCCGGCGCTCCGCAAGGCTTTCTGCGATTATCTTCATCTCTCTCCAAACGACTTCATCGTATCAGAAAACAGCAATCTCATTCCGGCTCTGGGCTGTGCTTACCGGGCTAAATCGGCAGATTCTGCAGCCTCAGTATCTGTTCTCAGAAGCCGGATGAATAAAGAAATACAGACGGAATGGACCAGCAGTCTGCTGCCTCTGTTCAAGAATGAGAAAGAGCACCAGGAATGGCTCAAATCTAAGGCGAAATTCGCTACCGAAACCAAAGCGCTGAATAAAGGAAAACAGCAGGTTGTGATTGGTATTGACTCGGGGTCTACAACGACTAAAATCGTTGCAGTAAGGGTTAATTCTGTTTGCAAGACAGATGAGAGCCTGCCTGCCACAGACTGCAAATCTGCAGGGACACCTACGGGAGATATTGTCTTTACTAATTACCGCCTGAATCTGGGAAATCCGATCAAGGCGGTAGCGGATGGACTCAACGCCCTGAAGCAGGAAGCTGCATTGCGAGGCGCTGAACTGGAAATCGTAGGCTCCTGCTCTACAGGCTACGGCGAAGAACTCATCAAGGCGGCTTTCGGTCTCGACAGCGGCATTATCGAAACAATGGCGCACGAAAGAGCGGCTGCCTCACTCATGCCCGACGTGAGTTTTATCCTGGACATCGGCGGACAGGACATGAAGGCTATCTTCGTGGAGAAAGGGGCTGTGGTGCGCATGGAACTCAACGAGGCGTGCAGTTCGGGCTGCGGAACATTTATCCAGACCTTTGCCAACAATATGGGTTATTCTGTAGGCGATTTTGCCCAACTCGCCTGCCAGTCGAAGGCTCCCTGCGACCTGGGAACCCGCTGCACCGTCTTCATGAACTCGAAGGTAAAACAGGTACTCAGAGAGGGCGCATCTGTAGCTGATATTTCTGCCGGAATCTCTTATTCGGTCATCAAGAACTGTCTTTATAAGGTATTGAAACTCCATGGTAATGAGAACCTTGGAGGCAAAATCGTTGTGCAGGGTGGTACGATGAGAAACGATGCGGTGGTAAGAGCATTTGAGTTACTCACCCATACCGAAGTGGCACGAAGCAACATGCCTGAACTGATGGGCGCCTACGGCTGTGCCCTTCATGCGGCGGCAGATTATAAACATCGCACTTCTGCAGAAGATACGCACCCTGCCTCATCAAGATCCATCGATGATCTCCAGAATCTGGCTCATTATGAAACCAAACAACTGCAATGCAAAGGCTGCGAAAACCATTGTTATGTTTCCCGCTACACCTTTGCCGGCGGCAACAAGTTCTACTCCGGAAACAAGTGCGAGCGTGTGTTCAACAACAAGGGAGCAAACGGGGAAAAAGGTAAAAATATCTACGAATATAAATATAGTTTACTATTTGATAGAGAGACAGTTAACCCACTTGACGCTGTAAAACACAGCGTCAAAGTAGGCATTCCTCGCATCCTCAACATGTACGAGGAATATCCGTTCTGGAATGCGCTGCTCCGGGCAGCAGGATTGGGCGTGATTCTCTCTTCCGATTCCACTTTCAGCCAGTATGAAGGAGCCTTGAATACGGTGATGAGCGACAATATCTGCTTCCCGGCTAAACTGGCTCACAGTCATCTGAAGGAACTCAACGAGAATCCGAAGGTAGACCGCATCCTCATGCCATACGTGGTTTATGAGCATAATGACGACCCGAAGAATACGCTGAACAGCTTCAACTGTCCGGTCGTTTCGGGCTACAGCGATGTCATCAAGTCGGTCATCAATCTGAAGAAACCGATCGATACGCCCGTCATCAACTTTGCCCAGCCTAAGGCGCTGGAAAAGCAGATTACCGATTATCTCAAGCAACTGGGAGTAAGCAAGAAGACTGCCCATAAAGCGCTGAGAGAGGCCCTCTATGCTCAGGCAGTATATGCAGCTGAGGTTAAGAAACAGGGCTGGGAGATTCTGAAAAATGAAGAAACAGAGGCTCAGAAAACGAACGAAGACAAGATTCTGAAGCCAAACAAGGGACTTACGATTCTGCTGGCGGGCCGTCCTTATCATACTGACCCGCTGATTCAGCACAAGCTGAGCGAGATGATAGCCAATCTGGGAGTCAACGTCATCAGCGAAGACATCGCCCGGGGTAATCTCTTTGCAGATTTCAAAGACTTCAATCTGGAGGACCTGGCGGCAGAAAGAAATAAGGCAGCATTAGCCAGCCAAGACAACAACGAAGCATACAACTGTCAACCAGAGACTTATCTCGTGAAGCAATGGGCGTATATGAACCGCATTCTGAAGGCAGCACAATGGGCAGCCGAACAGGGCGATGAGGTTCATTTCGTCCAGATGACCAGCTTCGGCTGCGGTCCTGACAGTTTTATCCAGGACGAGATTCGCGACATCATGAAGCGTCACAACAAGCCTTTCACGCTGCTGAAGATAGATGATGTAAGCAATATCGGCTCCCTGAAACTCCGTGTCCGCTCGCTGATAGAAAGCCTGAAGGGAGTAAAGGAAGTGAAGAGTGAAGAACGAAGAGTGAAAAATTCAACAGCAGAAGAAATTCAACATTCAACACTCAACATTCAACATTTACAGCAGACCAAGGTATTCACCAAGCAGGATATTCATCGAAAGATTCTCGCACCTTTCATGACCGAATACCTCACCCCTATCATTCCGCCTATCCTGAAACTGATAGGCTATGATGTAGAGGTGCTTCCGATGAGCGATGAGGTAAGCGCCGAACTCGGCTTGAAGTTTGCCAACAACGAAGTCTGCTATCCGGCAACACTCATCGTCGGCGACATCATCAAAGCCTTGAAATCAGGCAGATACGACCTGAATAATACGGCAGTAGTGATGAGTCAGACGGGCGGCCAGTGTCGCGCAACCAACTACGCCGGTCTCATCAAGCGTGCGATGATTTCCAATGGATTCCAGGACATTCCGCTGCTCACACTCGGTGTAACAGCCTCAACAAGCGAAGCATCAGGCTCAACAGACGACAAGCAAGACTACAACGAACAGGACGGCTTCAATGTGCCTTGGCTGAAATACAGTCAGATTATCGTTACCGCCATTTTCTACGGCGACGCAATCAACGAGATGTACAACGCCTGCATCGTAAGAGAGCGTAAACCGGGCATAGCCAGAGAGTTGCGCGATAAATACATGCAACTGATAGACGAGCCAATCGCCCGCAATTCAGCCAAGGAACTCATCCGACTCCTCGAACAGGCAGCCGAAGAATTCAACCAGATGACCCTCGACAGAACGTTGCCGAAGGTAGGAATCGTAGGCGAAATCTTCCTGAAGTTCAATCCTTTCGCCCACCAGTTCCTGGAGCAGAACATCATTTCGCGCGGCATAGAGGTGGTTCCGCCTCTGCTTGCCCCTTTCTTCCTGCAGGAATTTGTGAACGTGGAGATACAGAAACACATGCGGCTGAGTTGCACCAAAGTGCCCGATTTCATCATCAAGGGCGCTTATCAGGCGCTGATAGGCAGAAGATTGCGCCAGGTAAACAAGGCAGCCGGCAAGTTCCGCTACTTCCGTCCGTTCACCAATATCTATGATGATGCGAAGGACGTACAGGGACTGGTTTCGCTCGCAGCCCAGTTTGGCGAAGGCTGGCTTCTGCCTGCCGACATCGTAGGTTACATCCGTGACGGCGTGAACAACATCATCTCGCTCCAGCCTTTCGGCTGCATCGCTAACCACGTGATTTCCAAGGGCATCGAGAAACGTCTTCACGACCGGTTCCCAATGCTCAACCTCGTATCGCTCGACTTCGATTCCGGAGTTTCAGAGGTAAATGTCACCAACCGACTGCTCCTCTTCCTGGACAGTATCGCAAAATAAGACACGCCAGACCCATGTACGGTAAAACACCGTACATGGGTCTCTCCGTCTTTCATCCCTCAAAGAATCACTAAAAAAAATACAAAAAACCGTGGCTATTTCTTTGTCATTCAAGAAAATAATCGTATCTTTGCACTCAAATTTTATTGAGACATTAAGAAAATGAGTAAAGATACATTAACTCATCAACTGACAGAGACCATCGAGGAGCTTTCGAGCGCCGAATCATTGAGAGGTCTCTTCCATCAGCATCGAGACGGGAATCCACTTCCTTCGGGCAAGGCGCTCGAAGAAATCATCAGTTTGTCCCGTTCTATCCTCTTTCCGGGATATTTCGGCAATTCTTCGGTAAATATCTCAACCATCAAATATCATATTGGAGTAAGAGTAGAAAAGCTCTATGAGATGCTGTCAGAGCAGATCCTTGCCGGTCTCTGCTTCGCCAACGACTGCGAAACGGAAACCCAGGCAGAACTGCAGCACCAGCGTGCCAAGGCAGGCGTGATTGCAGCCAAGGCAATCATGGAGTTCCCAAGACTGCGCAAGATTCTGGCTACCGATGTAGAGGCTGCCTACGAGGGCGACCCGGCTGCCATGAGTCACGGAGAAATCATCTCCTGCTACCCGGTCATCAAGGCGATTACCAACTACCGCATCGCTCACGTGCTGCACGAACTGGGAGTGCCGCTCATTCCGAGAATGATGACCGAGCTGGCGCATTCGGAAACCGGTATTGATATTAACCCGGAGGCTACCATAGGCAAGCACTTCACCATCGACCATGGTACGGGTGTGGTGATTGGAGCTACCTGCATCATCGGCGACAATGTGAAGCTCTACCAGGGTGTTACCCTCGGAGCCAAGAGTTTCCCACTCGATAAGGACGGCAACCCTATCAAGGGAATTCCTCGCCACCCTATCCTCGAAGATGATGTCATCGTCTACGCCAATGCCACCATCCTCGGCCGTATCACCATCGGAGAAGGCTGCGTAGTGGGAGCCAACGTATGGGTTACCAAGGATATGAAACCAAAAACAAAGAAATATAAAAAAGAAAAACAAAGTTTATTAGATATAGAATTCAATAATGGAACAGGAATTTGAACTCATTGCCAAGACCTTCATGGGCCTCGAGCCTGTCTTGGCTGAAGAGCTCACCCAGTTGGGTGCCAATAATGTACAGATCGGTCGCCGCATGGTGTCTTTCACAGGCGACAAGGAAATGATGTATCGTGCTAACTTCCAGTTGCACACAGCCATCCGTATCTTAAAGCCTATCAAGCACTTCAAGGCTAGAAGCGCTGAAGAGGTGTATGATCAGATCCAGAAGATCAAGTGGGATGACATCTTAGACGTGAAGAAGACTTTCTCTGTTGACTCAGTAGTCTACTCAGAGGAATTCCGCAACTCACGTTTCGTAACCTACAAGGTAAAGGATGCGATTGTTGACTGGTTCCGCGAGAAGCAGGGTACACGTCCAAATATCAGCGTATCTAACCCGGATATCCGCCTCAACATCCACATTGCAGAAGACAATGCCACATTGAGTCTCGATTCGAGTGGTGAGAGTCTGCACCGCCGCGGTTACCGCCAGGAGCAGGTAGAGGCTCCGCTGAACGAGGTTCTCGCTGCAGGTATGATTCTGATGACTGGCTGGAAGGGCGAATGCGATTTCATCGACCCGATGTGTGGTTCAGGTACCATCGCCATCGAAGCTGCCCTCATCGCCCGCAACATCTCTCCAGGTGTATTCCGCAAGGAGTTTGCCTTCGAGAAGTGGAACGATTTCGACCAGGATCTCTTCGATGCGATTTATAACGACGACTCTCAGGAGCGCGTTTTCGAGCACCATATCTATGGTTACGATGTTGACATGAAGGCTGTAAACACAGCTAATCTCAACGTACGTGCTGCCGGTCTTACCAAGGACATCACCATCTCACAGGCTGATTTCAAGGACTTCACCCAGCCAGCCGAGAAGAGTATCATCGTGATGAACCCTCCATACGGCGAGCGCATTTCTACTCCTAACCTCCTGAACACCTACAAGATGATAGGTGAGCGTTTCAAGAAGGCTTTTGCCGGCAACGAGGCTTGGGTATTGAGCTACCGCGAGGAGTGCTTCGAGCAGATTGGTCTGAAGCCATCTATCAAGATTCCTGTATTCAACGGAAGCTTGGAGTGCGAATTCCGCAAGTATGTGATGTTCGACGGCAAGATGAAGGACTTCCGTTCTGAAGGCGGTATTGTGAAGACTGAGCGCGAGAAGAGCGAGATGGCTCAGAAGCACCGTTTCAAGAAGGAGCGTGAATTCAAGAAACGTGTAAGCGAGGAGACAGAAAACGAGGAGGACGATATCCGTTCTTTCAAGTTCCATACTCACCGTTTGGAAGACTTTGAGAAGAAGCGTGCTGAGTTCCACAAGGGCGGCCGTTCACGTATCGGTGGCGGTGGCAGACGCAACGATGATGACGATGACAAGCGTGGCAGCCGCAGTTTCAAGGGCGACCGCAAGGGTGGCAGAGACTTCGGTGGCAAGCGCGACGGAAAGCGTTTCGAGAAAGGCGACAAGCGTGGTGGCTTCAAGGGCGACAAGCGCGGAGGCCGTGATTTCGGAGGCAAGCGCGGAGGGAAGAGAAACTTCAGCGTTGACTTCGACGACGAGGATTAAAGACATATCGACCCATACGTCGTGTTTCACGACGCATGGGTGGTAAAACCCGATAAAGAAAGAATAGAATGAATCTGAAGAATTCAATTTATAAATTATCTTTTGCTGCTATGATTATGATGGCTATGAATGCAACCGACTTACAGGCTCAGGGCGTGGTTCCTGCTCAGAAAGGCGAGAAAACCTTTACATTGGAAGACCTGAACTTCGGCGGCAACAACTATCGTAACATGGTGGCTAAGAACCGCTGGTGCACCTGGTGGGGCAATGAGCTCGTTCGCCAGGATGTGGATGCCTGCTATCTCGTCAACAAGACGACAGGCAAGGAGACCAAGCTCTTCGGCATCAACGACATCAACCAGTGGATTGCTCCTACCAAGGACATCAAGGTAAGAGCCCTCTACAATGCTCTCTTCCCTTTTGCAGGCAAGAGCATCGTGATGGTAAGCAATGGCAGCAAGACTTATACCGTAGACTTCAAGAAGCATAAGCTGCTGAGCGAGATGGAGTTTGCTGACGGCGAGAACCTCTTGGAGGCTAACGCCCAGCAGAATGCCTTCGCCTATCTGAAGGGCAGCAACCTCTATGTGCGCACCTTCGATGTAACCAGCAACGCCATGACAAGAGAGAAGAAATCTCACGATTTCCAGATCTCAAACGACGGAAGCCGCGAGATTGTTTATGGACAGAGTGTTCACCGCGATGAGTTCGGCATCAGCAAGGGAACCTTCTGGAGCCCGAACGGCGAACTGCTCGCCTTCTACCGCATGGACCAGAGTATGGTAACCGACTATCCGCAGGTCGACATCCCGGAAATCGGTTTCAATCATCCTGAAACACAGAGTTGCATCGCTACTCCTGCACCAGACAAGTATCCGATGGCAGGCGAGACTTCGCACAAGGTAACCATAGGCGTGTTCGACTGCATGACCGGCAAGACCATCTATCTGAAGGCTGGCGATCCAACCGACCGCTACTTCACCAACATCGCATGGAGTCCGGACAGCAAGACCATCTATATGTTCGAACTGAACCGCGACCAGAACGACTGCCGCCTGACTGCCTACAATGCAGAAACCGGCGAGAAGACAGGCGAACTCTATCGCGAGACCGATGAGAAATATGTAGAACCTTGCCACCCAATCCAGTTCCTGCCTTGGGACAGCAACAGCTTCATCATGAAGACCCGCAAGGATGGTTACAACCACCTCTACATCTGCACCCTGGGCAAGCACGGCAGCCGCATGGCAAGCAACACAGAATCACTTGAAATCAAGAAGTTGACTTCCGGCAAATGGGAAGTGATGGAAGTGCTCGGCTTCAACAGCAAGCGCAAGAGCATCATCATCGCATCCAACGAGAAATCGCCTATCCAGAGAAACATCTTTGCCGTAGATACAAAGACCGGCAAGCGTACGCTGGTAGATGATTGCGGCAAGGGATGGCACAATGCCACTTTGAGCGAGAACGGACAGTATGTCTTCGACAACTACTCCACTCCTACCGTGCCTCGCAAGATTGCCCTCGTGAACACCGAGAACGGCAAGCGCACCGCTTACTTCACAGCCGAGAACCCTTGGAAGGGCTACAATGTGCCTGAGTACAGCTGCGGTTCCATCAAGGCTGCCGATGGCGAAACCGACCTCTACTGGAGAATGGTGAAACCGGTAAACTTCGATCCAAACAAGAAGTATCCTACCATTATATATGTTTATGGTGGACCTCATGCCCACAACGTAGACGCCCGCTGGAACTACTCTAGCCGTGGTTGGGAAACCTACATGGCAGAAAAGGGCTATCTGCTCTTCATCCTCGACAACCGTGGAAGCGAGAACCGTGGCAAGGCTTTCGAGCAGGCTACCTTCCGCCAGCTCGGACAGATTGAGATGCAAGACCAGATGAAGGGCGTAGAATATCTGAAGACGCTTCCTTACGTAGATGCTGACAAGATTGGCGTTCACGGCTGGAGCTTCGGCGGATTCATGACCATCTCGCTGATGACCAACTATCCTGACGTGTTCAAGGTAGGCGTAGCAGGCGGTCCGGTTATCGACTGGCACTGGTACGAGGTGATGTATGGCGAGCGCTATATGGACACCCCACAGACCAACCCAGAGGGTTACAAGAAGACCTCCCTGCTCTATCAGGCAAAGAACCTGAAGGGCAAGCTGCAGATTATCCAGGGCTTGAACGATGTGACTGTAGTGCCACAGCACTGCCTCACCTTCCTCAAGGCTTGCATCGCAGCAGGCACCCAGCCAGACTTCTTTGTCTATCCTGGCGAGCCTCACAACATGAGAGGTCATCAGAGCACTCATCTGCATGAGCGCATCAGCAATTATTTCTTCGATTATCTCAAGTAAATATCTAGGAGTAAACATCCCCCGGAAAAGGGGAGTTTACTTCTACATCAAATAACAAACAATAACTTACAGCAAATGAAAATTTTATTGTTAGGAGGCGGTGGCCGCGAGCACGCCTTAGCATGGAAAATCGCTCAGAGCGAGAAGTGTGAGAAACTCTTCATCGCTCCTGGTAATGCCGGTACACAGAATGTCGGCGAGAACGTAGATATCAAGGCAGACGACTTTGAGGCGCTCAAGAACTTCACAGTAGAAAATGGCGTTGATATGGTGGTAGTTGGTCCGGAAGACCCATTGGTAAAGGGTGTTTACGATGACTTCAAGAACGATCCTCGCACCCAGAACATCCCTGTCATCGGTCCATCAAAGGCTGGCGCCGTACTGGAAGGCAGCAAGGATTTCGCCAAGAAGTTCATGAAGCGCCACAACATCCCTACTGCCCAGTATGAGACTTTCGACGGCGAGCACGTAGAGGAAGGCTTGAAATTCCTGGAGACACTGAAGGCTCCATACGTACTGAAAGCAGACGGTTTGTGCGCCGGCAAGGGCGTTCTCATCCTCCCTACCCTGGAAGAGGCTAAGAAGGAGTTCAAGGAGATGCTCGGCGGTATGTTCGGCAACGCTTCTGCACGCGTAGTCATCGAGGAATTCCTCAGCGGCATCGAGTGCTCTGTATTCGTATTGACCGATGGCAAGAACTACAAGATTCTGCCTGAGGCTAAGGATTACAAGCGCATCGGTGAGCACGATACCGGTCTGAACACCGGCGGTATGGGTAGCGTTACCCCTGTACCATTCGCTACCAAGGAGTGGATGCAGAAGGTGGATGAGCGCATCATCCGTCCTACTGTAGAAGGACTTGCTGAGGAGAACATCGACTATAAGGGATTCATCTTCTTCGGTCTGATTAATGTTGAAGGCGAGCCAATGGTGATTGAGTACAACTGCCGTATGGGTGACCCAGAGACAGAGAGCGTGATGCTCCGTCTGAAGAGCGACATCGTAGATCTCTTTGAGGGTGTAGCTGCCGGCGATTTAGACAAGCGCAGCATCGAGTTTGATGAGCGTGCAGCAGTCTGCGTGATGCTCGTAAGCGGTGGTTATCCAGAGGCTTACAAGAAGGGTTATCCTATCCAGGGCATCGATGATGTGGAAGGCTCAGTAGTATTCCACTCTGGTACAGCCATGAAGGATGGTCAGGTAGTAACAAACGGTGGTCGCGTGATCTGCGTAAGCAGCTACGGCAAGGACAAGGAAGAAGCCTTGAAGAAGAGCTTTGCCGAGGCACAGAAGATCCAGTTCACCGACAAGTACTTCCGTTCTGATATCGGACAGGATCTTTAGTTTTTTAATGTTTAATGTTGAATGTTGAATGTTGAATGTTGAATTGCCTAACGGACTCAAGGGCGCTAGCCTAATTCAACATTCAACACTTAACATTCAACATTCAACATTCAACATTCAACATTGAATTAGATGTTAAGAAAGAAAACTTTTCAAAATAAAGTAGCGGCTAGCCGCTACTCTTTACCTATTACTGCAACCCTTGCCACGCTGGTTTGGGTTGCAGTAGGTTTATTGGTATCCAATATCTGGGTAGAATTTGCTTTCACAGCCATATCTACCCTGCTGATGGTGGAACTGAACAACCGTAATGCCCTCATGCGTACCTACAGCCGAATGGTATCTTGCAGTTTTCTGGCATTACTGACGATGACAGGACTCTCCCACCCCTCTTTAAAAAGCAGTATTGTGACGATGTGTTTCATCGCCTTTTATCTCATTATCTGGAATTGCTATCAGGATAAACGCTCTACAGGCTGGACTTTCTACGCCTTTGCCTGCATCGGTCTGGCATCGATGGTTTTCGTGCAGATAGGCTATTTCATGCCTATCCTATGGATCATGATGATGGTGTTTACCCTCTCGTTTAGCGTAAAGACATTCTTTGCATCCCTGGTAGGTCTCATCGTGCCCTATTGGTTTGCAGCCGGTTATTTCTTCTATACCGACAACATGCAGGGGCTGGCTGACCACTTCTGCGAATTCATTAACTACAGCGAACTATTTGATTATTCGCAGGTTACCGACCATCAGGTACTGGACCTGAGTTTCGTTACCCTGCTCACCATCATCGGTTCCATCCACTTCATACGCACCAGCTACGGCGATAAGATACGAACCCGCATGATCTACGAAACGTTTATCATGATATCGGTTGCCAGCATCATCTTCATCATCCTGCAGCCTCAGCATATACAGGAACTGGGCGGCATCCTGATTGTGAATACAGCACCGCTTATCGCCCATTTCATCACATTCACCAGAGGTAAGTTTACCAACATCTCCTTCATTCTGCTGCTCATCATGCTGGTACTTATCATGGCTTACAACATACTCGTACCAGAGAGCATATTACTATGAGTTGGATAATAGATTTCTTAATGAGCTGGGGCTACTGGGGCATGCTGGTATCAGCCTTCCTTGCCGGCAGTTTCGTTCCCTTCAGCAGCGAGGTGGTGATGTCGGGCTTACAGGCTGCCGGACTGGAACCTATCCAGCTAGTACTGTATGGAAGCATCGGCAATGTGCTCGGTTCTATGTTCAACTATGGCGTAGGACGGATGGGCAAGTTGGAATGGATAGAGAAATATCTGCATGTAAAGAAAGAGAGTCTTGACAAGGCTCAGAACTTCATGGCCGACAGAGGAGCCTGGATGGGATTCTTCGCCTTCCTCCCCCTCCTGGGCAGTGCCATCACCATTGTGCTGGGCTTGACTAGAGCCAACGTGCCCATCTCCATCCTCAGCATCACCATCGGCAAGGTACTGAGATACGTGCTGCTGGTCTATGGACTTAGCTTCATCTTCTAAAAAACATAAAGACAATGAAAACATATACATATATTAATAAGGTAATAAAAATGCTGGCAGGATATGGTTTGCTAAGCGTCATTCTCCTATGCTTAACAAATTGTAATGGAAGCAAGAAGAATACTTTCGACCCAAACAAGCCTATTGTAACAGTAACCATCGAGCCATATCGCTATTTCGTAAACCAAATAGCTGGCGATGATGTCAACGTTAATGTGATGGTACCTGCTGGTAGTAGTCCAGAGACCTACGAGCCATCAGCCAAGCAGATGATGGAGTTGAGCCATAGCGTGATTTACTTCAAGGTGGGCGAAATTGGATTTGAGAAGACGTGGATGGTAAAGCTCCATAAGAATGCACCTAAGATGAAAATCGTAGATACATCAGAGAGAATAGAATCTGCCAAGACTAAAAGTGGATATGTAGACCCACACACTTGGATGAGTGTAGACAATGCAAAAATCATCTCATATACCATAAGAGATGAACTAAGCATGATGTACCCTGACAAGGCCAAGAAATTCTATGAGAGATGCGAAGCTTTCAACAAGCATCTAGTAGAACTTCGAGACATGTTAAACGCGATATATTTAGGTGTAAGACTCAGAGGAAACAGACAAAGTAGCTTTGTTATTTACCATCCTGTACTCACCTACTTTGCCAGAGAATATGATTTAGAACAATTTGCATTGGAAGATGAGGGCAGAGAGCCTAGCATACAACAAATTCAAAATATAATCAATCTGGCTAAGTCGGAAGAGATTTCTGTTTTATTTGTACAGAAGGAGTTTGCCAATCGCAATATTCAAACTTTCATCAATGCAACTAACGTCAAGCCTATCGAGATTAATCCACTCAGCTACGACTGGGAGGAACAAATGCTACTCATCATGAGAAGCTTAACGAAGGATACGGTTTCGGACAAAGCTGTCCTAAAGGCTAAAGCAAGAAGAAAAGCTGAAAACATTCAGCAATAGCTAGCGGACTAGTAAAATATAAATACAGCAATAACAGAGCTAATCATAAAGTCCAATGATCAAAGTTCAAAATTCAAAGGTAATAGAGATAGAACATCTATCAGCAGGTTACGACCAGAAGCAGGTGCTACAAGACGTAAACCTGACGGTATACAAAGACGATTATCTTGGCATCATCGGTCCCAACGGTGGTGGCAAGACAACCCTCATGCGCCTCATCCTGGGACTGATGAAACCCACAGACGGCAGCATCCGCTTTTATAAAGACGGGGAGGAAGTAAGGGAAATCAGCATGGGATATCTGCCCCAATACAATCATCTCGACAAACAGTTCCCTATCTCCGTTTATGAAGTGGTACTCTCAGGACTCAGCAAGACCAAAAGTCTCTTTTCGAGATACACACAGGCACAGCACCAGCAGGTTCTCGACTGTCTGGAACAGATGCAGCTCACAGAGTTGAAAGACCGCCATATCGCAGCCTTGAGCGGCGGACAACTGCAGCGAGTACTCCTCGCCCGCGCCATTGTTTCCAGACCCGATGTAGTAATACTGGATGAGCCCAACACCTATATCGACCGCCGCTCCCAGAAGCAGATGTACGAGATGCTGGAACAGATCAACCGGGAGTGCGCCATTATCATCGTAAGCCATGATGTAGCCGAAGTGCTCAATAACGTAAAGCACATCGCCTGCGTAAATCATCATCTCCACTACCACGATACGGCAGATATGCCGAGAGAGAAACTGGAAGAGCATTTCTTAAATGTATAGGCTTATTATATAATAATGCCTAAAAAACAGGTGCAAAAATCCATATTATCTCATCTTTTTATTATCTTTGCAACTGGAATGTGCCTTTTTGAAAGGCATAGAGAAAGCATTCAGAAACAGAGAAAGCATTCAGAAAGAAATATAATACATTAAAGTTTAAACAATAATGAAACAGTACAGATTAGTGGAC